>ERZ724506.86-NODE-86-length-36383-cov-9.358291_pt1 | contig 36383 bp, 45 predicted proteins | sample MGYA00376039_ERZ724506 | MGnify/ENA primary metagenome ERZ724506 (study PRJEB28724, sample SAMN07190887) | wastewater metagenome | isolation source: effluent of sewage treatment plant in Hong Hong | place: USA: Christiansburg, Virginia | collected 2016-03-01 ... | reverse complement strand
ATACCCCATCGCTCTCTAAGCGGGATCGGTGTTAGGCTTTCAGGATCTTCGTCACCACAAACATATCTAGTAATAAGCTTGCCATCTGATCTAAATGACCGGCGCTCGAAGCCATTAATTTTAGCAGCGTGGGCGATACTCTTTTTGCCTAGTGCAGTGAAGCTGCGCTCATCGCACCAGTTTTGGTAGTCTTTGGTTAGATCGGTAAAGTTGGTGAAACCCCATACATCAGTGGCCACAAGCTCTTCAAAGTAGGTTTCGGCGGTATTCACCTCTTCGTCATAATCTTGCTTGGCATCAAGTGTTTGTTGGCTGAAGGCATAGCTATAACCATTTTTCTTGATCTTAACAGTGGTCGCTAAAATCTCACCTAACAGATCAGACAAGAAGTTCTTTTTTGCGAATAACTTCTCATCAAAAGTGTTATCTTGTGGGAACGCAGCCTTGAACGGAATAGTAAAAGTTCGGCGGCGTACACCCTGAGTTTTATCAGCGAAAGTTGGAATGTTATTGGCATTGAAAATTGTATGCACGTTGCCATCAACTTGTGCGCCATCTTGTGAATTAAATCGGTGAACACTAAAAGTACTGTGTTCGGCTAAGTTTTTATAACCGCCAGTGTCTTTAACGTGGCCATCATTTGATTCAAGACAAATGTTTCCAAGCTTACCATTAATCATTGGAGTATCACGCTCATCTTCGATCTGCTTAACTGTGAGCTGTGAGAACCATCGGTTATGAGTATATGGAGCTTCAGAGCCAAACATCGCGTACAGCGCCTTTAAAGTGGTTGATTTACCATTGGCACCATTACCCAAGAACCAGAACACTCCGAACGGCTTTTTGTGCATGAATACCGGCGCAATCGCCTTGATAATATCATTGGCTAGGTCTTTGTCGCCTAGTGTGACTTCTTCGAGCCATTTGCGGTGTGAGCTGCCTTCTGTTGGTGAAATTGCAGTAGTGTATACGCAATCTTCAGCTGGTACGGCATCAGTAAATTGAAGCTTTTTCATATCCCACACACGACCATCAGGTGTGGCTATGTAGTGAGCATATTTAGTTAGATCTTCTGCATTAGTAAAAAATAAGTGCTGTAAGTCTTTGATCTGTGTTTGCTTGAGGCCCGCGCCATGGATCTTATAACAGATACGCGCGAACTCATCATGTGATAGTGGCTCCCATCCTTCATCAGCTCGGTAAAGTATTGCGCCACGGAATCGAACTATGCGGTATTTTGCATCAATCTTGCGAGCTTGCCTCTCTTTGAGGGCCATTTTCTGTTCAGTACTAGACTGAAGTGCCTTTTTATCTTCTTTTGCCATATATACCCTATTCTACAACTACCCCCATTGGTTTGCACGACACCATGGGTGGCGTGAGCCCGACCACTCACACCACCAGACTACTATTATTTTGCTTCGTCTATTTTATCAAAATACTCTTTGAGGGCCATTCTGATAATTTTACTACGATCCATTTCTGGATCAGAAGCCACTTCTTCTTCAAGCCGGTTGTATAACGTCATATCGCCACCCTTGGCAAGATTTACGCCTACAAACCCGGCATCCTTAACTCGTGGTTGTTTGCGTTCTGCCATTACAGTTCATCCGGAATATCTACTTCTTCAGTGACATCTTCGGCGCCAGCTAATGGATCATCAGCAGCCGGCTCATCGCTTTGAGGTGTAGCTGGGTAGTGCCAGAGATCTACATAAGAGGTGGTGGTGTAGTTGCCATTTGGTTCAGCAACTGCAAAACCTTTTTGGCCTACAAGTTTTTCACCCATTAGTTTTGCAGCAACATCGCGAGCTTGTGTAAAATCAGTGATGCTACCAAATAATTTCTTACCAGTTTCACGCACAATTTCTTTTTTCTCTTCACCAACCTTATGAACCAATAGGCCCAAAACTTTGGTAACTGACATTTTAGCCGCACCCTCAGTGTGGAACCAAAGTGTAGCAGTAGCTGTTTTGTCGTTGTCTTTTTCATCGAACACTACAACTTCAATTGCAGCACAATCTTTAGTATTTTTAGTGTCACGTTGCTTGGCTTCAACCTCACCAATAATTACTTCGTGAGTACCGTATTCAAAACCTTTACCACCATATGATTCACCAACTTTGTTTAGTACGTCATCAAACATTCCCATATTATTTCTTGCCTCCATAATATTTATTAATTTTTTCGTTCACCACCTTCAGGTCGTTTGGTATGCTTTCATCTTGAAACATATCAATTGGTGACTTAACACCACTTCCATCAGATCTAACCTTGAACACGAACTCACCCATGTCATTAACTGACTCAAACACAATGTTTGTTAAACCTTCCGGAGCAATATTATCACGAATAGTCTTGCCAGCGGTTTTTAGCTGAATAAGATTTTTATCGTTTAATTCGATGTGGCCAAACAAGTAAACATTTTGTTCAGTTGGTTTGCTCAGAATAGTTTCCATGAGCTTATAGAAGTCATTACCTATATCACGGAATACTTGGAATTGATCTTTTTCTTGTGATCGGCCAAACACCTGATACATGAATAGATAGTTTACATCATCCACCACAATCACAGGCTTGGCGCTCTTTTTAATTGCAGCTGCAATCTCAGTAGCTTTTTTAAGCGTTACTGGCTTCACATCGCTCTTAAATGGTAATTCTTTACCAGTTACTGAGATATAACCAATTTCGTCTTTTTTGAAATTACGCAAGCTTGAGCTCTTGCCAGTACCGGGATGGCCCAGTACGAATATTAATCTAGCCATTAAGAAACCTCCTTTAGTTCGTGACCCCTACGCAAAACTCTCATTTTGCGATTGTGGTGCATCGTTAATTCCCGCTTTATATTCTCGGGCATTGGAACATTTTTTGCCTTGGTATTGCTCGGCCGAAATGGCTTAGCAGGTTCAGCACGTTTTTTTCTTCTCAAAAGCTTTCTAAATGATGAGGTAAACGACATATTAACCCTTCTTCGTTATGTAACGTATATTAAGAACAAACACCGCAACAAGTAATGCTGATGTTACAAGCGTAACCGGCTCACCGCCCGCATAAGCAAATGCTAGAACAAAGAATACTAAACCAATCCAATTTGCTACAAGTAAAAATGATTTCATTATTTTTCTACTTTGATTTTCTTAGTAACGTATTGACTCCGAGATTCAACCACACCCTTTGGTAGTTCGCCAGTTAGTGTTGCTGAAGCTTTTACCTTGTCAGTATCAAGAACCTTTTTAAGGAACTTTGGCTGTACGTCTGCAAGATCTTCAGCTTTATAAGTGATTCGCTCTGCAAGTGTAATATAGCCACTCACTCCTGTAAATTCAGGGTCAAGTATAAGCTTTGGCACATTATTTTCAATCATGGCCTGTTTGAGCTGTTCAGCTGCGGCTTCGCTCTCTTTTTTGAGCTCTTTGTAGGTAACTTCAAGCTCTGCGAATTTACGCAAAGTTTCAATTGCCTTTTTAGTATTTGGATGTGTAACTAACTGATTTGTTTGATTTGCTGTCATAAAACTCCTTAAACTAGATTTAATAATTCTTCTAAACCATCTACTTCTTCTACTTTACTCACGCCCCAATCTCGATTTGGCTCCGGCTCAACTCTTGGAATATTTACGGATGCTTTCTGATCCTCATTTTCACCTATTTCGTAATGCTCAGGGCAATACCAGCGTAACCGCCATGTGGTGAATATTTTAGATTTGAACCAACCGTTATAATCTGTGCCGGGTGCCACCCTGCCCTCTTTGAGGCATTTGCGACACTTAACCAATAAACCAACTTTTGAAAGTGCTTCATCCATTTCGACCTACTTTTGCGTTCCTATTGCATTTGTTTGGTAAATTCATAGTATCAAAGACATTTAATTGTGTCAATAGTTTTGTGTAACTTTATTAAATATAATGTAGATTGCCCCGGTGAATACCACCATTACCACCAGCGCTAGTATCACATCTGTTAGTATTTCTCGTTTGTTCATAATTCAATCCTTTCAACATTATATTTCTTTGCTAATTCTACTGCTAAAGTTGCTTGTTTAAAATCTTTGATCTGGCATCTGCCTCCAGTCTGGTGCTTGTATTTTTTATTATAGCTCTGCCAAATATATATCTGAGTTCCAATTGTAGTTTTCTGCCGAGTGATTGCTGCCACCCAGCCTTGAGCAAATAGTTTGTGCAAGCACAACATTCTTTCGGCAAATAAATAGTAAGTTGTGCATTTGCATTTATTCTTCTTGCTCATCTTCTACACGCATATAGATTTCTCTAGCTTCCCACATAGCCTTTTCAAAGCCATCTTTAAAATCATCACTCACAGCTCGCATATCGTTTGCTTTTTTGATGTAGGTTGTAGCTTCAATAGTTTTAGCTTTGAATATATCGTAATTTTTACTCATTAGAATCCTCCTCGCTTTCTATCCATAATTTTTCATTAAAGTCACGCTTATCGCGCAAACATCGCCAAATAGCACTATCAACTGTACCTTCAACACTGAACAGGTAGTACAGACACTTTTTAGTCTGGCCATTTCTGTGAGTACGGCCAACTGATTGTTCAAATTCTTGGTACGAATATGTTGGACTGAAATATATTGTTACGTTAGCCCACTGTAAATTCAGGCCGGTGCTGGCGCTTTTATAGTGCGCGACTAGTACTGTGTCGCGAATATCTGCATTTGAAGCCGGTAATTCATCGTGAACATCGCCGTCATAACGCAATATTTTCTTTCCAGACTTTTCCAGACTTTTCAATATTGCTTTTCGCTCTGAAATATAATTGTAAAAAATTATAATATTATCGCTGGTGTCCGACACTACCGACAGCAAATTGTCCAGCCTTCCATCTGTGGTACTCTGGCGCAAAACAGATAATAATCGTGGCGCGCTGTCCAGTAATTCATCATTTCTTGGATCTATGCGAGTAAGTTTCATCTCTGTATATAGCTTGCTGGCCTTGCCCGCAAGCTTGATCTTCACACCGAGCATTTTCCTACTAGGCAATTCCGCAGCTTGCTCCCGATCTAATTTAAATGCAATTTGCCTAAGTTGGTGTTCAAGCGCTTCGATATTGTTATAGCCAATAATTTCAGGAAATCCCTTGAAATCTTGAATCCGACAATATTTGTTTTTGAACTCCGTGATCCCTTTGGTAAATCCAAATAATTTTGAATACCCTGCAAAATCAATCCAACCGTTTGGCATTGGCGTACCAGATAATCCGATCAATAGCCCACCAGATAATTTAATTTCGAGTATAGCGCGTGATTGTTTGCTCTGTGGGTTTTTCAGACTGTGAACCTCATCTGCTATCACATCATAAACTTCACCGCCATTCCGAGCGCCTGTAAATTGCCAGTGGCGTGGCCGTCTGGTCTTTTTATCTGTGAGCCTTAATGATTCGTATGAAATATATGTAATATCAGGCATAGCAAGTCCAAACCAATTTAAAGCCTCAGATTCCCAATCGCCAGTCCGTATTTTTGAAGCTGGTGCAACTATGAGCAATTTACGATTCGTGCGCTGGCGTTCCCAATGTGCAAGCGACATTAATGTTTTGCCAGTTCCGAGATCCGCAGCCATTATGCAACTAGGTGGCAACCGTTTTAAATAATCTTCTTGATATTGGTATAATTTCATAATATTGTCAATCTGTACCAGACACCATTTATGCAAGTTATGCCTGACACCCATTTATTAAGGGGTATTTCAGATTCTTTAATTTCTTCGTAATAAAGTATTCTAATTTTCATAAGTAGCCCAAAACTTGCCGTTATTACTTTTTACTTTATAGCCCCGCGCCTCAACTCGATCAATCAATTCGCCACAGGCCAGTTCTAAGTTGCCATCAAATAACTGGTGCGAAGCCTCGCAAGTGCGTGACATCTGTTCTATAGTGCGCTGTAGCGGGGTCATATAGTGATAATTGCCAATCACCACAATCAATAATGCTACTATTGCCCCGGCCATAAAGAATATTAATCTGTTAAACCACATTTGATAATCCACCTGTTTTTTTAGTTGTTTATTACGGTATACCACTTTATACCTCGATTCCGCAAGCTGTTAGAAACATATCGCGATTGAATTTCGGGTTATCAAGCGCGAGTTTATAAGTAAATGCCCGCGCTAGTGATTCGTAAACTCCGGCCGTCATCAATTCACAACTTTGATCTGCTAGTATTTCAATTATCAATTCATAGTCTTTTTTGGTCATGATGGGAATTGCCCTTTCGATTCTATTAATTGCTCATCATAAAAATTGCCGTCTTGGTCATCTTCTTTTTCTGAATACAACCGGACATTTTCATTGTCTTGACAAAGTGAATCATATATTCTATAAGCTTCTTGTTTATCTTCTGTGAAATCATCCCAGTTATCAGTAAAAACATGGTAAATAGTTTTAGTTATCATTTTGTTGCTCGTTTCTTGCCTAATTTATACCCATTAATCCACGCCCGGGCCAAAAATTCCGCTTCATCTTCTGTTTGAATTTCAGTATAGCCCGCGATTAGCGTGTCCGCGTCATCTGGTAAATCATTATCAATAACATCGACATTATAAAACTTGCCATCGCTATCGAACCAGACCCGGACTTCTAGCTTGTCGGCCCATAATTCATTTATTTGCGTAGCCATTTTAACTCCTTACCGGCATTATAACCGCAACCAAAGCGCCGTCATTGTGTAATTCGACCGGCGCAACTGTGCCACCGTCAATACATATTTTTACAACCGCTTGAGGGTATAACCCCATTAAAAAGTCGTAATATTCGCTGTTCACATCAAAGCTGTAATCGCCGGACCAGCTCAACCGGACCACCTCGCCACCATCAACGCTCCGGCCATCACGTTTAACCCGCTCTGTCTTGTCCGGTTCAATATAATTAGTGAACTGTTTCAAGACTTCGTGCAATTTCGGTTTCGCTTGCGTACCCCATTCGAGTTGATCTTTTTTGACTTTGTAGCCGTCATATATCGGGTATGCTGTAGCAAAATACGCATCAGGACAGGCCCAGTTTTCGCCGTTCATATCGGCCACAATTAGCCGGTTCGTGTTTTTGAGTATCTTATTGCGCTCTGTTTTGTATGCCATTTTACAAGCTCGTATTCTTTCCGCTTACTAGAATCTGAAATTCTTTCAGTCTTTCCATGCTTTCGTTAAATTCTTTTAAGTCTTTTTCCGAGAAGTGATAGCCATTAGCCCATTGAATTTGAAACGCTTTCATTGTTGCTAGATCTTGATCAAATTGTGGAATAATCATAATTAAAACTCCTCTGGTGCAAGTATCATGTAACCGCCCCAGTCTGTATAACTTATTGGTTGTGCTTCGTAGTTTTCGCGCGCGTCATCAGATACGCGCCACGCCTCAGTATCAAGCTTTAAGCTGTACCCGCGTGGATCGCCATTCATAAAGAAACCTTTTGGCAATTTACCGCCAAACAGTTTTTTTGCTCTGTTCATATAAATGCGCTCAAGCACTTTAAAATCTTCTTGGCTAATTTCCCCGTTACAATCTTTAACGCCTAGCCGATTAACGGCATTTTCAAGCATTTTAATAGCGTTCATCTTGTCGTAAATGTAGCCTAGTTTTTGTAACTGTTCAATGTGACGCTGTCTGTGTTTTAGCATTATTTCGCGCCGGTCAAGTCGGTTCATAATTCCACACCTTGCACAGTCAAGACTGTAGCAATATATTTGATAATTTCGTTTGTATTCATAGCGTGTAACTCCTTGGTTGTCTGCTTATGATTAATATTATTTAGTTATCCGGTATTGCAATTTAGCTTGTTTCAGTAGTAATTTGTGCTTGACAATTTGTCGTTTTAGCTTCTTAATTTCTACTTTGTGTAACTGCTTTGCTTTTCTGTACCGTATAACCGGCTCTGATAGTTTTGTTTTTTTGAACATATAAGTCCTTTTTTTAGTTTTATTGGTAACGAGTGCTTTTTATAATAGTGTCATCGTTATTGCTATTTATCGGCGTTCCTTGCTCGATAACCCCATAATAGCAAACAAAATACATTGTGTCAATAGTATTTTAAATATTGTATTGTCATTGATCTGTTTGCAAGTGTTGAAAATGATGATGTAATTAGAAAATGTTACAGCTACTTGTCAAAATTTGCATTGTTGGTGTAACAATTGCTTAATATGTGAAATGGCCTATTGCTAACAGTAGTTTGTTTTGAGCCATCAAAAAAGCACTTTTCATCTAAAAGAAGTGTTACAGATTGCTATACTTACACTGAATAAAAAAATATATGTATGCCATAGAAAAAATATATTCAATACTCAACATGATGCTGTAACAGTGTAACAATTGAGTACAATGTATTGTGGTATTGTCAAGCGCTGTATGTGGTGTACCTATATACAATGGTACATATGACATGGTGCTACCCCTGTTATGGTATGTCGCACATTATGTATTGTGCGACATTGGCGCATTGTACATAATACATATACATGTATGTCAAACATATATACATTCATGGCGCGCGACAGACCGACCAGCCCAGCCAGCCAAGCACAAGCGGTACACGAATGGAGGGGGGGTGGGTGTCTTTGTCGTGGCGTATGGAGCGTATACCTCCCACTACCCATATTTAAAAAATCCCAGAACATTATTACACAATAACTTCCCCTATTTGCAAGTGATTTCCCTTACGCAAAAATTTTACGATTTGCTCGCGCTTTATTTCCTTCTTCTCACCGGCTTGCAATTGACCACAGACTTCCGCACCGCGGGAGGCTTTACTTAACTGGTATACTGGGTGTATGAAATCCGAGCCAACAACACTCCATTGTGTGCGATGCAAGAAACATCCTAGGAAATGTGTGTGTTAAAATGAACGTACTAATTAACGTGGAGGACAAACACTATGGGCGAACATACTAAAAACTTACACTTTGCGGATGCTCTTGGCGTAATGCTAGGTGGCGGCAAGGTTGCTCGTGAAGGTTGGAATGGCAAGGGCCTATTTACTATGGCTCAATTTCCAGACGAGCACAGCAAAATGGGTAATCCATATTTATACATTGATGCTCGTGCGCTTGGTGGTGAAAGAAATCCATGGGTGCCAAGTCAAACAGACCTATTCGCACAGGATTGGTTTGTGGTAGAATAGACTTATGTACGGAACACCTATCACCTATATGAACAAGAAACAGCTTCGTAGTATTGCCCGGATCAAGCGAGTATCTTACAACGCCCAAACCACACAGGCGCAATTAGTCGCTGCGATCAACGCTTAATAAGCTGTTGGATATTTCACAGTTCTATTTGAAACCCTTATGTTAGAATAAGGAAGGTAATTAAACAAGGAATTATTTTTATGGCTAATGCTAAGAAACAAGAAGGTAAAACTTCTAAGAAAAATGACAACAAGGTTGAAGCACGACCAATTGGCGAAGGCAAAGATCCCCTAGCTGAAGGTGAACGACTTCATAACCCAACCAACACAACTGGTGAAACTCACTACGATGCGGATGACTCTGAGCTAAAAGCTGAAGAGCAAGCTGCTGAGAACCGCATCAACGGCAAAGATGCTGATGAACGTGCTGAAGAGCACAATCAGGAAGTGGCTGAAACACAAGCTACTGATCTTGAGGCACAGCAAGGCCTTGAGAACACCGCCGGCAAATCAAAAAAATAACGTCTAGCAACCATCATTTTGAACCCATCGGGCCATCATCCCCGGTGGGTTTTTTGGTTATGTTATAATCCAAGTACAATAACAAAAGGAGTGGCATGAGCGAATCATCACCGGGTTGGAACGTAGATTATGAAATAATCCCAGGGGCTCACAGGCTCAAGGGAATTGTGCGAAATATCACAAGTCGAGTGTGCTTTTTGCCACCATCTGAAGGGTACCCATCTGAATATCCAAAGCATCCTGAGCGAAGGGGCGCGGCAGCTATGCTTGATGCAGCCTTAGATCAAGCTCCACAGCTACCGTTTCCTGGTGAAGTTGGCGGCGTAGTCGCACAGCCCACCATGCTGTATGCTACCGATGCAGAAGTAGCAGCCTTTTATCGGGCCGGAGCTAATGGTATAATTAACTAGTACCTGACCACCCAGGTACAATAAAAAAGCCTTCCTCGCAGGGGCTTTTTTATTTGTCTTATCGAGTAGGTGGTGTGGCGAACTGCCAGGCATACCAGACAGTATCTGAGTAATCTTGCCATTTGAGCTTATCAACCGGCAACCGCGCTATGCCCAGCGCCTCATCACGCACACCGATACCGACTAGCAACTCTTCACCGACTTTATCTTTAGCCCATATAGCAGTTGAAATAAATTCTACTTGCTCTGGAATATGTGGCCGCCAACCAACATCGAAGTGGAAGAATTGGCTGTGCGCTATGACTTTGCCATATTTATCGAATTTAAGCGCGAGTGAAGCGTATGTTCTGAGGCCGTGAATGTTTGGGATCGTGTGAGCTATTGAGATGTAACCATCTTCAAACTCTACAAGCTGTGATCCGTTATGAATAAATAGATCGTTATATTCACCAATTACTTCACCGTTTTTAACAATCTGGGTAGGCGAATAAATAAAGTCGAAGTAAGGGTTTGGATGCTCCGATGGACTCCAGTTTTTTTCCATGTGGCCCATTGGCCGGCCATGATCTTTGAGTAATTTGTAAGTACCCTTGGCATGATCGAGCAAAATCTCAACTTGGCGGATCTTGTAATTGCCGTCTTCTACTGGGATTGAAACACCGATCCCATGCAGTCCTTCTTCACGCCAGAATAAACGCACATCTTCAATACCCCATTGAAGGCCGTAATATTCTTCTTCAGGCTTCATTTCTTTTAGCTCAGAAATTGTCATTTTTTCTTCATCAAGCTTGCCAAGATATAGGAAATTCTGGTAGTGGTTCGGGTGTTCGTACCCTTCGTTTCGCGCTGGTGTGATTTCGCAAACTCTTATGCTGATCCAAAAATTACCTTCAGGGTCGCGGCAAAAGCCAGGGTTTTTGTGCTCGTCACCCGGTACATCCACCGGGATCATCGCGACTTCTTCGTTTATATTTGTTAGGATTCCATCTTTGACTAGTGTATTTACGCTCATATGCTACAATGTTACCACAACCAATTAGTAAGGGAAGGGAACTTATTATGGATACTCCGACAGCAAATCAACTTCGTAATGAAATTACAGAAGTAAGAAGTGCAATCAACAAACTTAAAGAATCAGTAGTGCCTGAAAAGGCTAATCTTGTAATACCTGAACTCGTAATTGCCAATCGCCATTTGGAAGGTGCTCGTATGCGGCTTGGCGTGGCTCTTGCTTACAACGCTGGCGTGAACCCATGGGAAAGTAAAGTAGAAGAAAAATAATGTTAAACATACCTTATTTAGCGAAGACACTCAAAACCAACAAATTATCAGAGATCGTGGCGAATATTGATTTGCCAACACTAGATATTAACCTCCTACTTTGGGATGCTGAAAAAGCTGGCCAAATAGAAATTGATGCGAAAAAAGACCGTATTAAAGTTTTGGTTGAACCTGAAGCAACTTTTGATTCAGACCTTGCCAACAAACTTATTCGCTGGATTCAGTACTACGCCTCACAGGAAATTAACATTTCTCGTGGTCGTTTGAATCATGCAATCAAAGATCCAGTAACTGGTGCGGGGTATGGTTATCACGACTATGTTACCTCACTACAATATCTGATTGATACTGGTCAGATTGAAGAAGAAGTAGTTCGCGTACCAAAAGAAGGTAAACGCCCAGCTCACAACTTCTCGTTCTTGCAATTACCAGGAAATCCAAATGATGATTGGAACCGAAAAGAAGTAAATAAATGGATTGCAAATTGGAATAAGAATAAGTAGAATGAGAGTGGTGGTAAAACACCGTTTGTCTTCTGCTAAAAACCTCGGCCTAAAAACCGAGGTTTTACTTATTTCTTATGCTATTATTAACTTATGGCAAATCTAAAAGTTAATCGTGGCACCACTTTCACAATCGGTTTTCAGTACCAGAAAAATAACGTAAATCACACACTTGTTGGCGCAACGGTGCGCTTTACAGTAAAAACCGAAGAGTTTGATGAAAACGTAACTGATGCTGATGCACTCGTACTCAAAAATGTAACAACCGGCGATGCCGATGGTTATGCGGAAATTGTTATAAATCCAGCTGATACTAGTACTATCGTTCCAGGTAAGTACTACTATGATATTAAAGTTCAAGAGGCTGGTTCAGAAATCTATAAAGTTGATGAGGGCCGCTTTACGTTAGACGGTAGCCCAACCAATAGGACAACTTAGCCATGGAGGGCGTGAACATAGTCGTAAATGTCATTGACGGTGGCTCAATTACCGCTAATGTCACTGATGGCGTACCAATTACAGCCCAAGTTACTACTGGCGCTAAAGGCGAAAAGGGTGATACTGGTGAAACTGGAGCTACCGGAGCCACTGGTGCCACCGGACCAACTGGCCCAACTGGCCCACAGGGTCCACAGGGCGATACTGGCCCACAGGGTCCTTCTGGTGTTGTGGCTTCTATTGTTGCCGGTAATAATATAGATGTTAATTCTGCTGATCCAGCGAATCCAATAGTGTCAGTCGAAACCTTAACCGTTTCTGATATATCAGATTTATCTGCTACAGCTACAGAGCTTAACTATACAGATGGCGTAACTTCAGCCATTCAGACTCAGATTGATGCGAAAGTACCAAATACCCGAACAGTAAACGGTAATGCGCTTTCTTCAAACGTGACTCTCGATCAAGATGACATCGGCGATGGCACAACTTACAAGCAATACTCTTCTACCGAGAAAACTAAATTAGCTGGTATTGAAACTGCCGCAGACGTAACGGATTCTACTAACGTAGCTGCCGCTGGTGCGTTTATGAAATCCGTTGATGATACAGATGATGTCACCGTAGGTGCTACCAATAAGTTCGCTACTGCCGCTGAAAAAACTAAGCTTGGCCACATTACCGTAACTCAAGGCGTTAATCTTGACACAATGGAAAGTGACATAGCTGGCAAAAAAACTGATTCAATGTCTACCAACAAACTGCTTGGTCGTGGTACAGCCGGAACAGGCGCTATCGAAGAAATTACATTAGGTACGAATCTTTCATTATCTGGCACAACGCTAAATGCTACTGGTAGTGGCGGATCAGCAGATGTAAGCGAAGCAAATATTGTAGGCTCACTCCCATATAGAATAGATACAAAACTTGATGACTGGTTTACTCCACTCAATTCAGCCCCAACCACACCTGTAAACATGGTCATTATTGGTGACAGCATATCAGTATCAACAGCCTTTGGAGTTACAAAGCCATGGGGTCAAAGAATCGTAGAACGATTCACAAGTCGTGGTAGAACTCCTGTAGCAGAAGCCACCTGGCGGTTTGCTTACGGTACTCAAGTGCTTGGAATGACAACTAATCAAGGTGCATTACACTCACCAGCTATGGGTATGGGTGGTGTAGCAACTGATCTTACAACTGGTCAAAAAGCCACAATGGTTGCGACTATGGATGGTATCTCAGTGGTTTATTCAAAGCAATCAGGTGGTGGTGATCTTGAGGTACGAGATGGCGTTGGTGGAACTTTACTTACTACAATAAGTACGGCCGGAACAGCTAAATCGTCATTTATATGGACCTCTGGAGCACTCACTCTAGCTTCTCATACAATTGAAATAACCTCTGTTGGCAACACTATTTTAGAAGGTGTTTATGTTCATAACGGCACACGAGATAAGGGTGTTCGAGTTTGGACTGCTTCAAAATCTGGCTACACTTCAAATGACTTTTCTACAACTCCATCACTAGCACTTGATCTACTGGATAACCTTAATCCTGAGTTGGTTGTTATAGCGACAGGTACAAATGATGGTGCTGCTAACTATGCTACTTATATCCCAGCTCTTATAGCTGATGCAAGAACCCATGCACCTAACGCTGCAGTCGCGTTGTGGCTTCCTTACTACTCATCTGGTGGCTTTAACGCCACCGAACTTGCCGCAGCAAGAGCTTACCTTACTTCAGCGCCGTTCTTGGCCCTCGATGTACCGGTTATAGATGGTGCAGTTGGTACGCCTAATATCTCAACTCGCTACTCTACAGATGGTATTCATCCGAATGACATCGGCGCAGAATACATAGCTCAACATATTTACGGAGTTATTGGTGGTGATCCTCTTGGACAACTCACAAATTACGGTGTTACGAATAAAGTAGCAACCGACAGTCTTGATACACTCAAAGCGCCAAAAGCTGCACCTACATTCACCGGGTTATCTACGTTCGATACTATATCGGCAGTTGTTGGTAACTTCACTGTTAGCAATTTCTTTGGCTTGCCGTACATGAACTTAAAAGAAACCGGTAATACTTATAGCCAATTCCAAATAGCAACCGCAGCATTTAACAACGCAATCTCTGGCTTCAACGGTGTTGGTGCATTGTTCGGTACTGGCTCGGCCGTACCAGACACCCCATTCTGGCGTTCAGCAGCTAACCAGCTACAGATTGGCCTTGCCGCTGCGCCTGGTACGCTTGCAGCCAATACTGCGCCAATCATCAATGCTCAAACAGGCACAACTTATACACTTGCTCTTGGCGATGCTGGTAAGCACATCACTCGATCAAATACCGCTGCTTCAACGCAAACACTACCACAAAACAGTACGGCTGCTATACCAGTAGGGTCTATAATTTCTATAACAAACTTAGGCGCAGGTGAGTTAGTATTTGTCGCCGGCTCTGGCGCAACAGTAATAGGGAAAACAAAACTTTGCATAAATGAAAGCGCAGAAATGATTAAGATCAGCACAAACGGCTGGCTAATCAGAGGTCAAAGGCGTATATCAACTGGTTCAACTAAGTATGATGGCAACACAGTCAGGGATTATAGAATCCTTGGTGATGTAAACCTATTTAGCGTAGGTACAAACACCCCATCAACTAACAGATGGTTCTTTGAGCCTTACATCGTATCTGAAACGATGACACTCGATCGAGTCGCTATAGAGGTCACAACAGCCGGTGCGGCTGGAAAGTTGGCCAGGCTATCACTCTATACTGCCGATGACTACTGGCAGCCAGAAACTCTTATCCAAGACTTCGGAACTGTCGCAACAGATGTGGGTGCAGTACCTACTCTTCAGATAATAACTTTGAGCCCAACACTAACAATCCCTCCAGGCAGATATATTGGTGTATGGATTCAAGATGGTGGAGCAACTTTTAGGACAATAAACGCTTACAGCAACGGTATGAACGCTCTTGCAGCAGTCGGTAGCACAACACCTATTCGAGCACAATTCCAATCAGTTAATGGTTCAGGAACAGTAGCAAGTGGATTCGCAGCAGTAAACCCTAAATGGGAACGTGATCTGTATACAACCGTTGGAAACGTACCTTACTTTATGAGATTTAGAGAAATTGTTTAGTGCAAGTTAATCGTTATGTTTATGGTAAAATAAAATTATGATAACTAACACACTTGATAAGGAATAAATTATGCCGATGGTACCACAAATGGGCGAACCAGGATTTTTCTGGAGAGGCGCCGATGGAAAAGTATATGTAAAAGGTAGTGCAGGAACAAATGTTGCTGGCAACTGGGATAGTAACACCTCAAAATATTGGGGTGATCGTATGTACCAAGAGATACCAGATCCTGTGAATAACCAACAATCAGGCCCAGTTGGCTCTAATGCACCAACAGGTGGCGGTGGCGGTGGAGGAGGTGCAGCAGCCCCAGTCCTTAACCGAGTTGGTATTGATAATACTCAGCGTACTATTGACCAGCTTCCGGGCTTACTAGAAGCGGCGCTAGGAGCTGAACGAAATCGTTACAGCAACACCATCAACGAGTTTAATACTCAAGAACAAGGCCAACGAAAAACCTACGACACTTCTACTACTACTAATCAGCTAAACTATGATTCTAACTTCATGGATTCAATTCGTGCGGGCATTAAAGGCCTTGGTGGCTTGATGTCAATGCTCCGTGGCACAGGCGCCGGTGGCGGAACAGCTGAAGACATGGCTCGTGACACTGTTGGTGAAGTTACTTCAAAAGACATACGAACTGGTGCAGACACTCAAAAAGAGAACCAGGGCCAGCTAGATAGCTCACTAGAGAGCTTTTTAGGTGAACTTGGTCGTAAACGCCGGGTTAATGAAGACACACTTGTAAATAACGAACGTGCAATTCGCCGTGATAACGACACACAACTATCAGAATTATTTGGCAAAATGGCTGGATTTTATGGCGATGTTGGCGATCAGGGTAACTCAAACGCTTGGATGTCACGCGCTGGTGAACTTACTCCTAGAATCGCTGCAAATAGTCGTACCCAGGTCAGTCCTTACGACACTACGCCAATCGCAATCAAGGCTCCAGAACTAACAGCTTTCTCTGGCCCATCACAGCCTGATGTAGCAGTTGCACCAGAAAATGGTCAAGTTGGATCGGGAATATTTACCATAACTGATCCACGGCGCCGCAGAGAGCCTACCGTAGCAGTACCAGTAGGAGTTTAACTTTCATGGCCAACATCTTCACGAGAGTGTTAGATAGGGTAACACCTTGGAATCGTAAAGGTGAAGTTCAGCGTGGCCAAGAACGTAAGAAGAAAAAAGAAGATGAAGAGCGTATTGTTCGCCAAAGAGCACCCCAAGCTCGCCGCCCTCAAAATGTTTTTGAGCAAGATGTTCAGGAAGTGCTGAAAGACAAATCTCTTAATACGGTTGTGTCTGTTCCTAGAGGTGGCCCAGAAGTTACTGATTACGACCGACCAATAGTTGATACCACCCCTAAAATTGCAGCTGGAACTGGTGTTTTAACTCCAGAGGCTTATGCTGCTAAAAATAATCAGATGTTACAGCAAAACGCTGCGGAAATTGAAAAACGAATCCCCAAGCCACAACAATCTCTTGTTAATAAGTTCAGGGATGTGGTTGATGCTAATACAGAAGCCGATCAATACAGACGAGCCGTAGCTGGTGCTAAAAGTGAAACTGCCCGGCTTCAAGAACAGGGTATGGACAGGGAAAAAGCCATGACTCGTGGTGTTAGAACTGCACGAATTATGTCAAAAAGCCCAGCTCGAAGTGGTGCGGATGATGTAAAAGATTTCGGTACAAGCTTCGTAAGGGGCGCCGCCACTGTTCCATCTGCACTTGGCCGTATTGTTACTGGTATCGGCGAAGGCGTAACTGATCTTGCTGGATTCGCTGGAACTGCCATAAACTCACCGATCAATCTAATCAGGAATGGTACGCTTCGTGGTGCCTCTGATAACGCTGTCGCTAACTTTATGAAAACCGTTAAACGAAGGGGCATCACTCCATCAAGTGAATTTCTTGATAGATCAGCTAAAACCATTGGTGGCGAACAAAATATGCCAGCATATCGGGCTGCTCAAACAGCTGGTGAAGTCGTGGGCGCTGTAGCCACTCTGGGTGCTTCTGCGGCTAAATACGCACCAAAAACTGCACAGGTCTTCAAACTAGGCGAAGCGGCTGAAACCTCTCGACTAGCTCCTATTATTAAGTTCGTAGACAATCTCGTGAACAGTCCTATAAAAGGCCTTGGCGAATTGCTTGGTCGCGGCAGAAATGTTGCACCTGAAGTGAATGTTGTTGAAGATCTTCTTACAAAGGGCCAGCTCGATGATATTGCTACTACAAATATTCCTGTTCGTGAAAGTGTGCCAATCGTTTCTGATGGTGTTGAAGAGGCTGTAAATGTACGAAATGTGCCTAGAACTGATCCTCTTATTCGTGAAATAGGTGGTGATGCACAAAAAGTTAATCAAGCTGCTACAGGTGTTAAAAAGGTACAAAATGCCACTCCTAATACCGTGGATGTGCCAAGAGGCCGCCCAGACCCACGAATTGAAGGACTTACTCCAAATAATACTGGCAACACAGGCTTGACTACCAAGGCTGAAATTGATGCTGAACGCAAGGCTCTTGATGAAGCATTGTTGAATAAAGAGCTTAATAAAACACAACATAAAGCTGCTAATAAAGAGCTAGACAACTTAACTGCGGCTGACGATGTACCAACCAAAGGTACGCCTATTCAGGTTAAACAAGTCAATAGCATACCTGTCGATGATGCCAATATAAATGTTCCAACGAACTTACCAGAAACTCCTGGCTCAGTTCGAGTTACCACCCAGTCGTCACCAAATAATGCAAAAACTGCTGCTGTAGCAGAAACCCAACAGGTTTATACTGATGCTTCAAAAAGTGATATACCAGTTGTGAAGGATACCGCTAACCAATATATACTTGATAATCCTAAAAAATTTACTAAGACACAGGTGGCTTCTGCACGAAATCAACGTAAACTAGCCCGCCAAATGGCCAAAACTCAAGAAGATACTGCACAGGCGCTTGGTCGGATTGAGGCATCAAAAGTACCTCAAGGCACCAAACAGTCAGATGACTTTGCTCCTACTGGTGAATTTGCCATTGGCAAAAAAGGTGATGCTTATGAAGTTTCTAAGAATAAGGCTGAAGCTGATCTTGGTAAGCGTGAAATGGCTGACAGAAGCGCTGAGGATCTTGCGGCAGAAGTAGTAGGTAAGAAATCTGTTAGTGGTGGTGATATGCGAAAAATTACCGCAGCTAAAGAGAACTTGAAAAATGCTGATCCAGAAAACTTTAGAAATAACGAAGTTTGGAAATTGTTAGATAAAGCTGAAAGAAGTAGCAAGAGGACTGCTGCGAAGATTTTAGCTATGATTCCACGGACTATAAGAAAGTCTGCTAATTCTGAGGCACTTACTGGTAGGTGGGAAAATAAAATTGTAAATGCACTTGATGATCCTTCCAAGCTTACTAATGACCAATGGAAAATGGTGCAAAATGCAAACGATGAGTTTACCGCAGCTCGTGATAAAGCTGGAAAGCTTGAAGAGCAGTTTAGAAAAACTGGTAGTGAGGCTGATTTCAAAGCGTGGGAAAAAGCTCACGAAGCTGCTAGAAACGCCGACACTAATGCCAAAATGACAGAGGTAAAGGTCGCTAAAGATGTTCTAAAAGGTGAAAAAGGTCCAGCTGTTACTGACACTATTGACAAGCTTAAAAAAGAGGCTGATGTTAATACTATGGACCTTGTATCTGCGAATATGCTTTCAGGTACTGGCACAGGAGTCAGAAACACTGTTGGTACCGAACTAATGGGTATTGAAAACAGACTATTTGCTAACACTAGAGCTAAGATTACTAATAAATTATTCAAGCAAAATGTTGGTGGCTATAATCGTATGGGTGCTAAATATGGCCGCAAAGTTGGTGTAAAGAAGCTTTTCGGTGATGCCAAAAGACGAGCTGATATTGGTGGTAAAAACCCTCTTGAGTGGGCTAAAAACTGGTCTACTACGATTAACTCTGGTGGCGAAACAAGCTTGCAATCTCAAGTTTATTCTCGATTAGGTAAATATTACCAGAACCAATTTAAGCAAGCTGGTGTTACTGGCAAAGCTCTTGACCTCAAGATGCGCCACGCTATGATCGCCGATCCAGATGACATGGCTGATATTTACCTAGATGCTGCCATGAAATCGTCTGGTTTGACTGGTATGTTTGAAAAGGGCCAAACAATTGAAAAAGCTGTTACAGACTGGGTAGGTAGAGGAACTGATAGCAAAATAGCTCAAGGTGCCTCAAAGCTTGTTATGCGTATGCTGGTGGGCTTTCCGACTGCTACAGGCAACTTCTTGGCGCAATCTGGTAAACGCGTTACATTAGGCCTCCCATCATTCATAGAAATGGGTGCAAAACTAGCTAAAAGTGATAAGGCTGGAGCTGCTATGGCGTTTGAACGTGGCTTGAAAGAAGCTGGTTCTGGTGCTGCCGTGATGGGCCTTGGTGTTGGACTTGGCAAGGCTGGGGTGATTACAGGACCATATCCTTCAGATAAAGATGAGCGAGAGCGCTGGGCTACTAAGGGAAAAACTGAAAACTCTATAAAAATTGGTGGTGCTTGGTACCCGATTCCGCAAGGTGCTGGTATGCTTGGCTTGCCACTTATGATGGGGGCTGCTATTGGGGCTGAAGGCGATAGTAATGAATCAGTAAAGAACCTATTTAATCCAAAAAGTCTTGCTAAATTACTTCCTACCGACCAGATTCAGGGTGTTTTAAATACGCTCACTGGTGATGAGAGTCCACAGGCTTTGAAAAACCTAGTAGCCGGTACAGTTCGTGCTGCAACCCCAGTGGGTGCTTTACTTAATCAAGTAGCTAAATCATTTGATCCAACCAAGAATGATACTACTACTAAAGATTTCTGGAGTAATGTGCTGGATCAAGTCTATAGTGGTATTCCGGGTGTAAATAATGCGGCGGATATTCCAGATAAAACTGATTCTGAAGGCAATCCTATTTCTAATCCCAATCCTCTTGAGTTGGCCCTGGGTGCAGCTTCAGACGTACAGGGTGGCGGCGAGCAACGTGTTCAAGAAATGGATTCAAAGATTAATAGTGAGCTGAGTAACATTGATAAATATGGTTTACTTAGTGATGAAAACCTGGATGGAGTACTGGAAGGTTCTGGACTTGAAGCTTACAATAAAGCAAAATCTGGCAAACAGCTTGATGAGTCTGATATAAAATCTCTTAAAGAGGGGCTTGTTAAAGGCGTGAGTTCAGAGGGTACTGATACCGCCTATCTTGAGCGTGAACAGTATGACACCAACTTAGCAGTACTCAAGCTCAAAAAAGAGCTTATGGAGTCTGATAAAACCGTAAGACCGAGCTCACTAAAAGATATTGATACCGCCATCAAACGAGGTGAAGTTTACAAACAAAACAAAGTGCCTTATGACTTGATCTCTGAGTACAAGAGCGTAGGCGTTGATGAATGGCGCAATTTAGGTGATCCAGAGGATGATAACTACGATCCAGACAGATACCAACAGCTGTGGGCTATTGATGAAATGATGACTAAAGCCGGTGTATCTTACAAAAAGGGCGCTCTCGATAAGCCTAAATATAGTGCTAAGAAGTCTAAAGGTGGTGGTAGGGGTGGCCGCGGCGGTAGCGGTGGTGGATCTAAGAAAGTTGATAGCGATATTGGCGGCCAACTAAAAGATGGCTCCTATGCTCCAAGAGTGCGAGAATACGCCAGTATTGATGCAAAATCTGGTTCTGTGCCTGTTATTCGTAGAGTAAGGCCGAATATAGTTCATAAAATAAGCAGTAGCGGGTAGAATAGTATTATGAGCGCAATTGATAACATTAGAAACTTAGCACAAAAGACCTATTACACAGTAAATGGTTCTGTAAATGATGATACAGGTGAGGACCTTGTAGAGTTCGAAGATAATTTTATTATGGGATTCAACCTCTGGAAGGATGAGTACGAAACTGAAACCTATTGGAATAGCGTAAGGGTTAATGACCTTGTTCTCACCACAATAACTAACACCACTACATATTCATTTACTTTACCAGATGAGTACCGTACCCCTGTTATAGATATGGACAAATATGTTAAGTTCGTGCTTGATGATGGCACAGTAATTACCAAATTCAAGCTTGTAGACCCTAATCAAAGGGTAGTCGATGACGAATTAGATCGACCAAATCGAGCCACTTTCGTAGGCCGTAACATCGTTTTATCTCGTACCCCGACCGAAGAAGAAGTGGGAGCTCGGATTGTATTAGATGTAGTTGAATACATTCCAAACTTAACTCGCGCTGATGATACCGCCCTGAGCCTTATATATAGTCAAAATATAGCCGTACTTGGAGTTGCTAAAAATAACACTTTAGCAGATGTCACAAAAGTAAGCCTTAGTCCGTCTTTCGCTCAAAAGTATAATAACGAGCTTGCGAAGGCCGTAACCATTAATAATTCAACTAATGAAGTTGATATGATGAGAGGACCAGACTTTAGCGGTATTGGCGGGGTTTGGTAATGGCTGTCACTGATCCAGTTAAGGTCAAGGCCGCACAGATCATAACTGCGGCCCAGGTTGTGTCTTTTGATGGTGGTCTTGACGAGCGCGGTGAAGAGAGTATTGCACCTAACTGCATGAGCTGGGGCCGTAATGCCCGCGTTGATTCAGCTGGTAACAGTACTCACCGACTTAGTAAAAAGCGTTGGCTTCCAGATTCAGTAGGCTTTAACAGCGAAGTTTCTACAGTTTATTACAATGACCAGATCTATTACTTTATAGCTGATGACAACAAGATTAGGTATATTCAGCCAAATGGTCTTGAATGGATTGACTGTGGTGGCGACAATGAAATAACCACAGATCCAGGGGTTATCACCACTTTCATGCGCGTGAATGACATTTTACTCTGTATGAATGGTGTAGATCCGCTGCGATTTATCAGACTCTCAGACTTAGAAATGGTTGTATTTACCTATGTTCCTGATCCTGTAGCTGCGATCACAGCAACCCCTACCGGCATTACTGGCACAGGGCCATTCACTGTATATTACGGTTACACCTACACCAGTGATGGTGGTGGTGAAACTGCTATGAGCCCTATTCTAAGTCAGACTGTGTCAAAAAGCCGTTCAACATGGAACTCAAATGGTACAGAATATTTGACTTTAGCTTTCAATGATACGCCTCCAGCTGATGCACAGGCGCGTAATTTATACGCTGCAATCGCCTTGCAAGGAACTACCCCAGTTCCAAGCGACTTAGCTATGCTTCGATCTAATATACCAATTGCAGATGCTAGTGTAGTAGATAATGGATCATTATTGTTTGATATTTCATTCAACCCAGGCCCAAGCGACAACTCGACTGCTGGCATTAAAGCTTCTGCCGGTACAATGGCGGGCAATACGCCAGTTATTTATGGCGATCCAGATTCACCCTATGATTTGCATTTCGGCGTTCTAACAGATGATGGTGTGTCGTTCGGCGCTAATAATGGTGGCCAACGCCTACCACTCCTAAAAGGTACGAACTTCTACCCTACCTCTGTCGTAGGCTTTCGAAACAACCAAAATATTCCGAATTTATTCTCACTTCACTCTGGTACTGAGGGTGTTTCTAAGCAAAACATTATCAGCCAAAAGACAATTACTTATGGTAATGCAACAATTAACTACTGGGGTGCTGATGAGCTTAATGCCGGTGCCTCGGCTGTCTACGCTAGATATGGTGTAATCCTATCACTTGGCGAGCTCATGTTCCCATCATCTGCCGGTATTACTTCGATTAAAACTGAACAAGATCTTCAGAACGTGCTCTCGCCATCAATCGTGAGTGAAGCCGTTTCTGACACCTATGACACCATTAAGAACGCGAGCTTTAATAAAATAGTGGGTGCGGCATGGAATAACCTCGCTATGTTTGCGGTACCGTCACGCGGCTACAACTACAATAACCAGATCCTAGTTCGCGATATGACTATCAAGCAAAAACCTAAATGGTACGTCTGGGATCTGGCTGTTGATTGGCTCGGTGCAATTTCACCACCTAACAGTGATAGCTTTATGTATATTCGCCAGGGCAACCACTTCTTTAAACTAGCTGAATCTTATGTTGCTGAAGATGAAGAAGCTGATGGCACAACAACTCCATACCCAGTTGAGATTGACTCAGCACTACTGGCAAACAATCAAGTTCGAAACTCCTTCTTCGCGGCTACACAAGCGGTGTGTTACATTACTGAGTTTATTGGAACCATTAAGATTACAGTGTATTACTACAATAAAAAGGGTAAGCTTAAAGTTAAAACCAAAACATTTACCAACGGTTCTTACTCGCGAAATGTTCTCGGTGGTTGGAGCAACCCGCGCAATCTATTCCGTTCATTCAATAACTCTGTAATTAACTGGTCTACACCAATGCCTTTTGCCGGCTCTTTCAGTACTACTTTAAAGATTAAGCGGCGATGTCGTATCAAAATACCTAATCCAGTAGTGAATGAAATCAAGTTTAGAGTATCGAGCGAACTAGAAAACACTTCATTCAAATGGGTGAATGGTGCTCTTGAAGGCGTGAATATCGGTGTAATAGGTGATATAGTATAAGCAATATGAGTGATGTAAAAAAGCAAGAAGTAATTCCCGATCCACGAGTGGCCCAGTATCAGCAAGAATGGACCAAGGGTAAAGAATTTGTTGATACTGCAACTAGGGATTTTAAGCGCCTAGACACCCTTGCTAACGCTCAGTTTGATGGTGGCAGTGACAAAAACCCTAACATTGGTGACACCACTACCGCTGGAATTGTGCGCCAGATCATGCGTACCGCCGTTAAAAAGGTGCCTCGTGTATCAATCGCAATCAACGGATCTAAGAGCACAGTTGAGGCTATTATCTGTCGTAACAGGGTAGAAAAGGTTCTACTTAACCCAGTTACTTTTGGTAGAGGATTGGTAAATACGCTGCATCTTGGTGGCCGCGGTTCACTTTCTCGTGGCTTTAATGTGTTTCAAGTAAGTAGCACAAAGATGTACGGCCAGTTTGGTGTTACCCCAAAGCTTGTTCACTTCAATGACTTTGCAATCGAACCGGGCATCCAGGATGGAAGCCATAGCCCATGGACTCCTATTAGAACTAAAATGACACCCGGCAAGCTTCAGGCTATCTACGATAGAGAGAAAGCTAAAGAAGTATCTACTTGGAATATCCCAGCTCTCGAAGCGTTAATCGCTATAGGCCCGGACAGTAATGGTTCTGCTGATTACGGCGAATACGTTACTCCTATGGAGCAAGCTAAAATTGAAGCTGGATCTGAAACATTTGATCTTATTACTCGATACCACCACGATCCTTCAGTACCTGTTGAAACCTTTAGTCCTAGTATTAATCAGGTAATCAGAACAGTACCAAATCGTTCGAAGTTTGGCTTCCCTCGTGTACTATTCTTAGTTATTGATCCAGCTGAACTATCACCATTCGGTGACAGCCGCGTTCGGCTTGCATCACCTAATCAGAACTTCTTAATGGCACTACGCCAAAACGTAGCTACTACATGGCTTTATAACAGTAAACCTACAATGGTTAAAACCGGCGTATTCACAGGCGCTACATCACTTAAAAGCGGTGGTGTGCTTAACTCTAGCGATCCTAACGCTAAAGTCACGCTACTGACCTTAGATACAGCCACAAGCCAACAATACCCCACTATCCGTAAAGATATTGCTGAACAAATCCAAGTGATGATGGGTATGAACCCTGGTGGCTCTCTTGGTGCAATTGGTGACTCAAAAACTGGTATTGGTGCTCAAAAACAAGCCGCCGGTATTGATGATGCCATTCAGCAAATTACTAACATTATCCAAGAGTTCTTGTGCCAGTACATTATGTCTGGGCTTGACCTCTACCTCTCTGAACAGACTGTTGATGAAGAAGATCCTGAGAATCCTAATGAAGGCATAATTTATGTTGATGATGCTACTCGTGAAGATATACTTCGAATAAGACCAGATGCCTTCCCAGACACCGCTAATCCTAACGCTTTAAAAGTCAATTGGAATCAGCTTTACGATTATATCCAAGAAATTGATGTGACTGTTGATACTACTATGAGCAAAGAAGAGTGGACTGACGAAAAACGTGGCGACCTTCAAGATGCTGTTACCGTTATGGCCCAGACTACAGATCCTGCTGATCCTGCCGCAGTTGCTCGTAAGAAAATTGTTGAAGATAAACTACTTGATGAAACCGCGCCAGAGCTTTCACACGCTTTGAACCAAGTGCCTAATATGCCACCCGCCCCTGTTGATCCAAGCCAAGGCTTGACTCCACCAATGCAGTAGTGGTAAAACTATAAGCAGTTATGGCAGAACCAAACGAAGACATTCCCTATAACACTCCGTCTTTTGCGACTCCTGATAAAAAGGATGAGCAAAGCGACCCCGACCAACCGAATAAATCGGTACTGTTGGAAGTCCAAAAATATCTCGGGGAGGCTATAGATGAGCATAATACGCTTGATACTATTGACCTTACTGAAGTAGCTAAAATCACCGTTGCACAGCAAATTGCTGTCAATAAGTTAGTAGTAAATCATTTAAGGTCTATCAAATCAGAGATAGACAGTAAGGTGGAGGAATTAAAATAATGGCAGATGTAGAAGATAACGGTTTTACAGAGGCAGCTTTTAAGGCACTAGAGGGTGAACCGGCTGCTAATCGTGCTGATGATGATGCAGCGGCAGTTACGCCTCCTGCACCAGTTACACCACCTGTGGTAGACCCACCAGCTGTGCCTACACCACCAGTAGTTGATCCAGCTAAAGAAGATCCAAAGCCAGGTGAAGAAACACCGCCAGCTGTAGATCCAAAGCCAGGTGAAGAGCCTAAACCAGGCGAAACGCCACCAGCTCCAGCTCCTAAAGAAGAAGAAGCTGAAGCGCCCCAACCTGTGACTAAAGATGATGTCACTGGTATTATCAACCAACTTCGCCAAGATGAACGTGCATCAGTTAAAGAGCTTGAGGCTCAAACTAACGAAGTAATAGAGGCTTATTATCCAGAAGGCCTTTCAAAGGTCCTTATAGATGGCGAAACCGGCAAAGAGCTCCGTACCCCACAAGATGTTGTTGATGCTTCTGGCGGCACGATGGAACTTGATGCAGCTGCTAAATGGCTACTAAATGAACAGCATAAGGTTAATAATCAAGTTGAAGAGATTCAAGAAAGTGCTCGAAAAATTGCTGAAACAACAGTCAATTTCAAGCACGATGGCGTTGCTGTTTTACAGAAGTACAAGCCACTATTTGAAGGTCTTAAAGATAAATACCCACACCTTCAGGATAAAGTTTTCACAAAGCTTATGGAGCAAGTTAAGGTTGATAAAGAAAAAGGTGTTATTTTATCTTCACCAGATGTAGTTCAGTTCTATGACGACTACCTCGAGCCTTATAAAGAGCGTTTTGAAGAGGTGACGAATCAATCGGCGACTGCTGCGGCTCCACCTCCTCCTACGCCACCAAAACCTACTGCTGATGATCGTCTTGATGAGCATGGTGATGGAGGATTATCGCCAGTAAATGATCCAAACGATTTCGCACAACAAACTAAGAAAGAATTAGACAAAGGAATATAATCATGGATAGCAACGAACCAAAAGGCATAGAATTTTATAACATTAAGAGTGGCGATACTCACTATTGCCGCCTAGAGCCTACTATTCAGGCATATATCAACAGCTCAGATATGGGTATCAATGCTTCACGCGACCAAGATTTTGGGTGGAGGCTTGGTAAAGAGTGGGTGGAAAAAGTTCGAGCGTTTAAGCGCGATGAAACTAAAATGCAAGTTTTAACCGCCAAAAACGGTGACAACCAACCTACTACCACTCAGATCTTATATGCTATCTACGGCGAACAGCTACGAGCCTTCCAGGCACTTGCTGAAGAGTACGAGAATCCATTTGAAGAAGAGTACCTACAGTCTATCCGACCGAGCGCTAACCCTGTTGAAAATGTTGGCGATGGCCCAGCTGATAACTTTGATGAAGTCGCCGGTGATGATCCAGCTGATCCAACAGGTGTGGCTTCACAAAAGCCAAAAAAACCTAGTAGTAAGTAACATTTGCTAGATCACTAGCATATTCTTGCTCACTAGACTCGGGGGAGTACAAAAACTCCCCTTTGTCATCCCAAAATTCTGCAAGCGCTTTGCACATATATCGCACAGTATCAGCGATGTGGCTCTGGCTTTTGTGATCCGGGCCGATATAGTCGCCAGTAACAGGGTTATACTTACGCTTGTAAACTCGTAATCTACGATGGAATGTGCCGGTGCTACCAAGGTTAATCAAAACGCTTGGCAACCAGTCTTCAACTCGCCCAATGCCCACACCCACACCTTCACGCTTTAGCGTAGATGAATTAGTGATCCCCGCCATATGTAGTGTCTGGATTCGAGTGACACCATCATTTGTGCTGCCCACAGTACCATCATGGGGTAGAAAGTGCCAGCCATAGTTGTATGGCTTCTGCTGGAGCATTGGAATCATCTTTTTCACACTGGAACCCACAGCCTCGTGTATATCTATTATCCTGACCTTGCCCTTGTAGTACTGGAAAAAGATCACCACCATACTATCTGACTTACCCAGATCCCATGCCGTGTAGACTGGGTATGCTGGATTGTGTGCAAACTCGCCGATTGTACCATCTTTATCTTTTCTACCCATGATGTGGCCATAATAACTGCCACCAGATGATTGGCCCCAATCAAGCAACATTTCTTGCTTATATTTGAAGTCATTACCGTTACGAAGAATGTAGCCTTGACGGCTTCTTTCAAGCTGTTTTTCTGTCATATAGTGGGTGGCATCAATGTAACAGGTGTACATTTCAGGGTTTTCTTTATAGTCAAAGTGCATACGGCGCATAGTTTCACCGTTAATACCATCAACTTTAGGTGTTCCAGTGTAAAGAATTTTACCGCCGTTGGCATCAATAATAGGTGCGATTACGTTCACAGCTTCGATTGGCATATCAGCAAACTCATCAAACCAGTACACTTTAGCGTTGGCACCACGAAGGGCCTCGGCGTTAGTCGCACCAAGCACCATGAAGATCGAACCATTTATGAGCTCAATACGCATATCGTCTTCACTATTCACCTGATTTTTAATGAGGTCTTTCGGTATGTGATCTAGTGTTCTAGTGCCATCATTCTCAATGTTCATCCAGAAGTTTTTGAAGCCCATTTTTGCAGTTGGGTATACCAATACAATGGTTTGTTTTTTCATCACCAGATCAGGTACAACGCACTCAGCAAACGTATTACTGGTTTTACCACCACGCCTAGCAATAATCAGTAAAAGCTCTCGAATCGAAGGGTTAAAATAAGCCTCCGTAATAGAGATTTGGTAGTCACGTTGAGGAAGTCTGTGTGCTGGAATTTGCATTTGGTTTTATTATAACAGTTATGGTATTATTACATTAACGCAGACGACAGACAAACAAACTTAACTTATAAAAGGATTCAATCTTATGGCTAGTGAATATGGCATTAAGACTGCTTCGATCCTGGACAAGCCGCTAGAAGTTGCTTCATACGTTGCAACCCACCTAAACGCCAATGGCCTAGATTGGACATCTGCACAAACTGTTCGTCTTTTAAACTACGATATCTCAGGTAGTTCTCTTGGTACTTATGATGAAACTGCGATCTCACAAACTGTAACGCTTGCTGAAACCGGCAAACAGGATATGACACTTGCTTATAACAAGTACAAATTCTTGCGTATTCAAGATACTCTTGAGCAAGATACTCCTATTGCTTCACTTGCTGCTAAATTTGCTCGTAGCTGGGTGTATGAGAAATTCATCCCTGACTTCGATGCTTATGCACTTGCAAAGATTGTTGCTGCTCGACCAGCTGCAAACAAGGTGAGTTGGAACAGCGCAACCGACAGTATCAAACTCAAGTTCTTCAACACAGTTTCTAAGGTCAAACTTAAAGGTGGTCGCCCAGGTAACATGGTTGCTTGGATTCCATTTGCAACTGCTGATATGTTCAAAGCTCTTGTAACAAGCTTCGATGGATCAGATCTTGGTTACACTGCTGGTAAAAACGGTGTACTAGGTCCTGTTGATGGCGTAATGGTTATCGAAACTGATGACTCTTACTTCCCAGCAACTTACATTGATGCGGTTGTTGTTGATAAGCGAGCTGTAGTTCGTGCTACACCTAAGATGGACCCTGCAACAGGCAGCGGCATGAAACTCATCAAGGATGTACCGGGCCACGGTGGTTCTGAACTTCAACTTCGTGCTCGTGGTGACATCTTCGTATTCGGTCTAAAAGCCAAAGCGATTGCTACCCTAGAACGAACAAACTCTTAATCTAACCAATTAAGTAAACATAAGAGGCGTGTAAAAGCGCCTCTTTGTTGTATAATGAAAATATGAATCCAATAGAATTGATTAAAGGTAGTGATGGGAATGGTAACGCCGCTACCGCAACCGTACAAAGCGCCAGATTATCAGGTGCTTCAACAATAAACGTAGATGTAGTAGATAATATTAACCCAACTGGGTTTATTGGAACTATGGGTACACCCCATACTTTTGTTGATCCAGTAACATCAGAAGAAATCACGATCATATCAGAGGAAACGGCTGTTGATTTTGTAGGTCACATTGATGGCGAGAATATTGAAATTGATGAAATAGCACCAGGTTACTCAGATGGCGGTAACGAAGTAGGTGATATTATTGTTATCCGCCCGACTACTCACTGGGCAAACAAGGTGTCTGAAGCTGTATCAACAGCTATTGAAACAGCTGAAACAGCTGAAACAACTGTCGCCTCGTATGGCGATTGGCGAGATATTCCAGGCCCGGTCATATCTGTCACGGCACTCGGTAATGGAAGTTTCTCAGTAGTGACTACTGGTGATGACACTGATTTAGTTTCAGAAGGCATGAGAGTTCGCACAACCAGAACCGTTCCCGCTTCAAACACTTCATTCTCACTCGATGGTTCAAATGACTACTACGTTAAAACCTCACCTAACAAGATGACTTTCACAGATGATTTTGCTGTTGGCTTTTGGATATATCCAACCGCTTACCCAGGTACATTTGCTGGTATAGCTTCACGTTACAACGGAACAAGTGGCTGGGAGTTCCTTCTGGATTCAAAGGGATGTTTGATTCTCATTGGTCACAATGCTGGCTCTGGTAATTTCAGAGGCGTAACATCATATCAGTCAGTGCCGTTGAATAAGTGGACATTCGTTGCTGCACAGCTCGATATGTCTGCACACACCGCTACCACTACTACCAGTTATGTAATGATGAACGGCCTAGACGTTCCTGCGTATGTTTCTCAGGCTGGTACAAACCCAACGGCCCTTGTAGCTGCTGGAAACTTCGAGATAGGATCAGTCAGTGGAGGCACAAACCCATTCACAGGCTACATCGGAGATGGCGGTGTATTTTCAGCCAAAGTAACCCAGTCCACAATGCTTGGCTACATGAACCAACCGCTTACCGGTACAGAAACTAACCTAGCTTCTGGCTACGCTAACGGCTCTGTAAATGACCTTAACACAACTACACCAAACAACCTGACTGCTACTAACGGAGCTACAACAGTGGCCAATTCACCGTATGGTAATAGAGGAGCTTCAACAACATTTGATTACGGTGTCGTAATGAAGAAATCATTTAGCACGAATACTACTTTCACAATTCAAGTGCCAGAAGGTTGCACGATTCCAACTACTGGCGGTGTATCGAGCATAGAATACTCAGTAAATGACACCCCTTATGGCTTCCCTAGAGATAAAGGCAGATGGTATCTTTCAACTGACATAATTGCTACAACACCAAACACAACAATCTCGGCTGCTTCAAGTGCAGTATACCCCTCTAGTGCCATAAGATTGAAAGCCCCAGTGGGGTCATGGGAATTGGGCTGGCAAGGCTTTATTGAGTCTACATCTGGCGTAGCTGTCACAAACCTAGAAGCTCATGGCACGATCTATGATGTTACAAATAGTGTCGGCGTAGGCACGACTCTCCGAAACAACAATGGCGCTTCAGCAAACTACACAGACCTTGTGGGGCAAACAGAAGTGCCTATCAGCCTAAGTGCTCCAACAGACTATTCGTTTGCGGGAGGCTGTTCAAACTTTAGTGGCTCAAGCAGCTGGACTACTGGTGGTACTACACCGATTGGCTCAAGAGGCAACGCTATGCAGCTATATCTAAAGAACGCGTACATCTAGGAACAATATGTCAGGGAACACAGAACCAACCAATGCAGATCTCTACGAACGATTAGGCAAGATGGAAGCCAACACTAATATTCAGCTAGAATCCATACTTAGCCAAGTTAAAAAGACTAATGGTAGGGTCACAAGGTTAGAAAAGTGGAAAGAAAAGCTTGACATCATCGAGGTTTACAAAAAAGAGAATGGGACTATACTAGTACCTAAAGAGGTAGACTGGCAGAAAATTGTCCTCTACGCTCTGGGCTTGGTCGGTACTGCCCTCGCAATAATCAGTTACATGGCACAAAATAAATGAGTGCAATCATACAACAACCAGGGTTCGATCTCATAGATCTATTATTTATAATCAGGTTGTTCCCCCTAGTGTTGGCTGGATTTATTGCAACCAGAGGTAGGAACATGATTGGATTCATCATTTGTGTTCTGTACATAGGCGTCACTACTGTAAACTACATTTATAGAGATCCTGCGCTGAACGCCATATTCTCAACCCCACTCGTATTTTTCACCGCTTGGTATATCATCAAACATGATGTGTACAACAAGCGTAATCGTAGGATTAAGTTCGTAAAGAAGGATAAGTAAATGAATATCACTCAAATAGGTAGTCCAAACTTCACTAATGGTAGAGAAAATAAAGGCATCCAAGAGTTTATTATTCACTGGATGGTTGGAAACATGGCATCAGCTGATGCTACATTCCAAAATCGCTCTCGAAATACTTCAGCTCATTTCGGCGTAGAAGATAACAACATACACCAATATGTTGATCTTAAAAATACTGCATATCACGCTGGTAACTGGGGCGTAAACCAAACTTCAATCGGTATCGAGCACTCAGCCGGCCCCGGCCGCCCAGCCTCAGATGCCACCTATGAAACTTCAGCACAACTAATTGCTAAATGTATTCGTGAGAACGCAGCTGGCAACAGATTACGCAAGCACTCGGCTATCGTAGCTACTCAATGCCCAGGCACTATAGATATAGACAGAATTGCTCGAAGAGTTAATGAAATACTTGGTGGCTCTGCACCTGTAATAACCCCGGCACCGGCTCCTGCACCATCCCCAATTCCTTCCGGCGCTGGCCTAGCAGTTGTAACCGTTGATGCCCTAAATGTACGAGCACAGCCTACTTCGAAATCACCAATTGCGGGATCAGGCACTCTATATAGAGGCGATCAGTTCAACTATTCAGGCATCGTACAGGGTGAAAATGTGCGTGGTGTATCAACTTGGATCAAGAGCACTAGAGGTAATTATGTTTGGGCCGGTGGTACTAACTATCCGACTACTCCAGCAGTACAGTCTGCACCACCAAGCGGAGGCACAGCACGAGTTCTAAGAGTATGTAATGTAAGAACTGCACCAAGAGTTGGCGCTCCACTAGGAGGCTCTAGGCAGCTCAATCCTGGCGATACTTTCCAGTATTCAGCCAAGGTTTACGGTGATTACGTTAATGGCAATAACGTATGGTATCATTCCACCAGGGGCAACTATGTTTGGTCCGGAAATGTAACAGGTTAATAGGAGGTTTCTCATGGTTGAAGCAACATTATTTATTCCACTTATCATTGTGGCAATAACACAAATGATTAAGATGGCATTACCACAGGTCACAGGCTTCGTAACTATTTTAGTTGCACTAGTAGTTGGTGTGGTTATATCTGTGGTAGATACAAGCATTGGCGTAAGGGATGTCACTGTTGCCGGTGGGCTTGTATTAGCTCTCGGTTCAATTGGTATCACCGCAATAGCCGCAAAGGCTGGAGGCGGCGCCAAGGGCGATGACACAGTCGAAGCTCGCCCACTACGTTAAGTGATTGATATCTCTTAACGAAAAAAGAGCGCTGTTTTGGCGCTCTTTTTAAAACTTCCCCTTGAAACTACATCTCACATAGTTGATTTTAGCATTTTATGGTAGGCAAGTATATCTTTTACCCTCACGCCTACCAGGCTAATTCTATCTCTAATTTTTAATTGGTGCTTATCAGTGTTATCTTCATAGAAAAGTTCAAACTTTTCTAGTTTTGATTTACTTTTACGCATAGTGATGATCCGAAGATCAGCCGCCCCCTCCTTGAGAACGTATAGATATTATACTACGACTTGACACACGACCTCTGTTGTGATACTATTGAGCCAATGATCGCTCCCAAAAGTATCAGCGTTCCACATTGTTATCTCGGGAGCGATCTTTTTTGTTGGTCTTCTTTTAGCTTACGGCGAATATTACCTCCTATCTTGCTATTATATTTGATCTCAATAATAACCAGTTGATCTGGATATTCTGGGTTAAAAGCTAATAATCTAGCGTGTTTGGTACCTGTTATAACCATTCCAAAGTAAACTTGGCATAAATACTCAAGCGGTATTTTACCGGCAACCAAATCCTCGTGGCGCACACCGTTAAGTGATTTGTTTTCTATTAAAATATCGCCATCAATTCCATCAGGACTGTACCCGGCGTTGGGGTATAGGGTATTGGTAACAAATCCGGGCCTAGTGATCTTGTGGCCAACTTCGCGCTCATACTCGCGCACCGCTACCATTTCAAGCAACTGGCCGCGCTTGGTCCATATATTACCCAGCCAATCGCCCATAGACTGTAGTATTTTGCCCTGTAGGAGCCTTATGGCAGTCGAACCAGTCCAAAGACCTTCACGCTTCGCAAACCACTCAGGAGTGCCTTGTACAACGTCATGGGTGATTATCATTTGCTATGAGCCTGGTCACTGTTACCAACGTGCCAATGGTGACACGTTCTACAAATATATGGCATTGGTGTCATCCCTTTGTATTTTTTGTGAAATTTTATTGTTTTTGCATCGCGGGCCGCCATTTTCTTGCCCGGGTATTTCTTTTTACCAGTAGGGCAATCGGATGATTTCATATCATTTCATCCAGTTCAGCTTTAATTTCTGCCCAATTCTCTGGATAAACCGCTTTACACCAAGACCAGCTATCAAGTAACTTAATTGTTTCCGGCTGAAGATTCCCAAACTTCGCTTTCTCACTGGCTTTACACTCAATAGCCAGCCATAAACCCCCAGTAAAAGCAAACACATCAGGACATCCCACAGGCGTACCTGTTCCCGGTTTTATTTTAATGACATAACATCCCCTCCCTTTTAAATACTTGATAACCCTAGCTTGAAGTACAGATTCAGTCATCTTCGAGCTCCTTGGCAAGTGACTCTAATCCCTTCTCGCTGTTGGCAAATCCACGAATCCACAAATTAGTCATGGCTTTGTTCTCAGCAACATATACACCACTCGCATCTTTAATGGCATGGGCCGGCGCTGTAGTTATAAGTGGATCATCAACAAATACATCTTCGCCACCCAGCAGTTCAATAGTTTTAGTGAGTTTGCCGTCAATCTGATCGAATACTAACTCTATAGCCTTATACTTGCCTTTTGATACATTTTTAAGCAAGTTAGCCACGATAACAGATTTCACCATAGGATCACGGTCTGGGCTATTGCCTTTATCTATACGCTTCTTATTAAGTAGAACCAGTCGGATAACATCTTGTGGCATTTCGCGCATTTTACCCAAAGTTTCGCGAAGTTTTGCTGTGGCCGGATCATAGTTGTTTTTAGGTTTTGCATCTTCTGGCGCTGCTAGAGCTTTGCCACCAGCTTCAATCTCTTTTGCGTTTGGATATCGTACATAAAACTTAGGTACCTTGATCTCAATTGGTGTGGCCTGTAAGCCATCAACACGATCAAATGCCAACTTAATTGCTGCGATATCATCTGTATCAGCACAGACTCGAATTAACGAACAGAGCACTCCGGTATCAACACTAGCGGTTTTATCAACCTCGAGCTTTATGAACTCACTCCATTCTAGGTGAATCAGTTCTTCAAATCTGGATTTAAGACTAGCCATTAGTGTAGCCTAATCCCACATCTAGTACACCACTTATAACAACCTCGACTAGTAAGAAAGTGTTCGTGACCAAGTAGTTTACATATCAACTTTTTCATTACAGTACATCCAACATAGCTTGGTAATTTTTCTCTATGCTATTTTCTGATTCTACCAGCTCAACTTCACTGTTAGCTTTTTGGAACATACCCCATCGCTCCCTAAGTGGAATTGGCGTTAAGCTCTCAGGATCCTCATCACCACAAACATATCTGGTAATGAGCTTGCCCTCTGATCTGAATGACCGGCGCTCAAAGCCATTAATTTTAGCGGCATGGGCAATACTCTTTTTACCAAGTGCTGTGAAGCTGCGCTCATCACACCAGTTTTGGTAATCTTTGGTTAGGTCGGTGAAGTTGGTGAACCCCCATACATCAGTAGCCACAAGCTCTTCAAAGTAGGTTTCGGCGGTATTCACCTCTTCATCGTAGTCTTGCTTGGCATCAAGCGTTTGTTGGCTGAAAGCGTAGCTATAGCCGTTCTTCTTAATTGCGACAGTTGTGCGTAATATTTCACCTAACAGATCAGATAGGAAGTCTTTTTTTGCGAATAATTTCTCATCGAAGGTGTTATCTTGTGGGAACGCTGCCTTGAATGGAATAGTGAAAGTTCGGCGGCGTACACCTTGAGTTTTATCAGCAAAAGTTGGTATGTTATTGGCGTTGAAAATTGTGTGCACGTTGCCATCGACCTGTGCGCCATCTTGTGAATTAAATCGGTGAACACTAAAAGTACTGTGTTCGGCTA
>ERZ724506.84-NODE-84-length-36661-cov-12.978692_pt1 | contig 36661 bp, 60 predicted proteins | sample MGYA00376039_ERZ724506 | MGnify/ENA primary metagenome ERZ724506 (study PRJEB28724, sample SAMN07190887) | wastewater metagenome | isolation source: effluent of sewage treatment plant in Hong Hong | place: USA: Christiansburg, Virginia | collected 2016-03-01 ... | reverse complement strand
TTGCGCGCCTCGTAGAAGTCCCGCAGGGACTCGGCCGCCGCCGCGTCTCCGATGCCCTTGGCGGCTTTGTACGCCACGCCGAAAGCCGATCGCAATGCCTCCAGCGATGGCGCCCTGTTCATCGCTACCCGGTGCGCTTCGATGGCCGATTCTGGCATGGTCCGCGTCAGTTCGTGCGCGTGCGCATCCGCGTCGTTGTCGCCTTCTGTTGGCACAGAAAACGCCATGAATATGGCATTCTTGTACGCGATGGACATCGCTTTGTTTGTGGCCTTGTCGCCCGAATCCATTGCTTCGCCGAATGTGCGAATGGTGTGCTTAGTCCCGTCTTCGGCCGAGACCAGATCAAACTCGGCCTCGACGATGACATAAAACAGCGCGTTGCCCTTAGCGCTCTGTCGTTCGTCACACTTTCGGTCGATGATGCGCGGAAGAATGCACAGTCCGACGCTAGAAAGGAGCGGAGCCAGCGTGTTGTAGACCTCGTCGATTCCGCGATATTTGAAGCTCGCCCCTTGTTGGCACTGCCGGTCCTTCGCAATCCCGGTCTTCGCCAACGCCGCCTGGACTTTGCTGATGCACTGGTACACGTTCATTCTCCATCTCCTCGAATTGTTGTAGTTGCTGCCAGAATTGAATTCCGCCGTCGTCGTCAATCATCGCCAGCCAAGCCCGAGCTTGACGGCTTCCAAATCCGCCGCCGCATACGCCATCCGGCGGCAATACGCTTCGGTCTCGGCGCGTACCAGCATGCAAAACTCGTGCTCATGCCCAAGGAACAACAGCACGCCAGCGTTCTGGAACTGGCCATCGGTCAGTTCTCCGATTGCCTCGGCGATCACGCTTCCGTCGTTCGGGTCCCATCGCTGTCCGGGCGACATTAGGTACTCGACGTGGCGCTCGTGGTCAAAAAGTTCTGGCGCCTCGAAGTCTCCTGGGCCTATCTCGCGCATGCTGTTCATCGCTCCGCCTTTCGGTACGAATAAACACCTTTGTCAAAGTTTCCGCCGACCTCTTCGCAAAGGGCTTTCGCACGTTTCCCGCTAAGAAGCTTCACAATCGCACCGTCTGGCAAAACCTGCGCCGCGATGACGCTGTTGACTCCACGCCTGTTGTTTTCTCTGACCCTGGCGAACAACGGTTCAAGGAGATCAGCCTGTTCTGCGGTAATTGGAATCCGAACTTTCACAGCAGCGCCGACAGCGAGTCAAACACCAGCCATGCGATGGTTGCACAGACGGTGCCGATTACGGCTATGTCGCCCTTGGTCGGGGCATCGTGCGGAGCTACCAGCTGGCGCTGCTGCTGCGCGGTGATCTGGCCTTCACGGATGATGATCGCGGCCGTATCTGCCCATGCTTCAGCAGCCGATGGGTGTCCTTTGTCGAGGGCGGACATGGCGCACTGAAGCGCGCGTCTGGCGCTCATCGTGTCGACTTCGGCTGCGCGGTTCATTCTGAGTCGATCTCAGAAAGTGATTCTATTGTTCTGGATCTGTGCGCGGCCACTCCGGATTTCATAATGCCGATGCGTTCCATAGCAATCCGATGCGCCGCCTCTGCACGATGAAGCGCAACGACCAAGGCCGCTTCGCGCTTCATCAGTTCATCCAGCTTGGCGGCGGTGGCGTGCAGGCTCTGAAGCGCCTCGTTCAGACTGTGCCGAAGGCCAGCGTTTTCTTCCCGCAAGAGCGCGTTCTCGTCGGATATCCGCTGGCGCTCGATGGCCTCGTGCGCCATCTTCTCGGCACTGCAGTCTGTCCCGAAGAACTGCGCGACGTTGCGCTTTCGCGCCATGTGCTGGATATGGCTCATTTCTCATCTCCTTCCTCAACTGCGGCCTGAATGGCGCACACACCAAGCAGCACGGTTTTCCACCGGCGCCAAAAATCAAGCGCGCGGTATTCCATTCTAGAAATCTTTTCGTCATCAAATTCAGCCCATTCGGCATGGCTGTGGCGCTGGCATCCGATCGTCAGAAACTCGTTCGTGACGGTCACTAACCATGGAAGCCCGTGGATAAAAACAGGGGTGGAGCGCAATTTTTCGCCGCGCAGATTGGCGCAGCTCAGATTGGCGTAGCGCAGATCGGCGCCGCTCAGATCGGCGCCGCTCAGATCGGCGCCGCTCAGATTGGCGTAGCGCAGATCGGCGCCGCTCAGATCGGCGCCGCTCAGATTGGCGCCGCTCAGATCGTCGTCAACCTCTTTCAGTACCTTTCCGGTCCAACGGTTTTTGATTTCCACTCTTCACCTCTCCTGTCATCGGGTCGCCTCGTAACCCAGGCGTGCGGGCTTGCTGCGTCGGCAGTCTCGAAAGGGCAATCATCTGGGGCATTAGGGCCGCAACCCTAATCCTGCGACGTTCGCCCTTTCGGGGCTGTCGGTAAAACACGTCTCGTCGGCAGCCAGCCGGTACGAATCACGGATGGCTTTAGATCGGTGGGGAAACCCCTTACCACCGTACCGGAGAAGGAGAACGGCATTCTTCACCGACGAGACGCTACTGCTCTTAGCCGTCCCCGTACCCGTACCCGTACCCGGACCCGTACCCGTACCCGTCCCCGTCCCCGTACCCGTCCCCGTACCCGTCCCCGTCCCCGGACCCGTACCCGTACCCGGACCCGGACCCGTACCCGTACCCGGACCCGTACCCGTCCCCGGACCCGTACCCGGACCCGGACCCGTACCCGTACCCGGACCCGTACCCGTCCCCGGACCCGTACCCGGACCCGGACCCGTACCCGTACCCGGACCCGGCTACTTGACCCACGTGAACACTCCTTTGATGCTTTGTTCCGCTGTGGTAGTCGTTGGCAAAATCTCGACTACTTCCATGAGCAACACGCTTGGGACCGGGGCCGGAAACTTGCATTTTTCCGGCTTGGATGTTCCAGTCGTCGCCAGTTGCGACAGCGACGCGGCCCCGTCCCAATACCAGATGCGGCGCGCGTTGGTCATGCACACTTCCTGGCCGTTGCGGCTCGTCACCGTTCCGGCAAACACGCCAGCCCTGGCGCTGCGGACGATGCAGTAATGTCCGATGAACTGGTCTTCTGGGGCCGCCGTCGCCGCTGGCGCGGGCTGCGGCGTATCACCAGCAAGGCGTAGCGCCATGCTGATAATTTCGAGTTGTTTCTGGTTCATAATTCCTCCTGGTTGATGATTTCGCCAGTGGTATCGCCTTCGCCTCATCTGCCGTGGCAGCGTCTTGGCTGTGCTGATTGGCCCGCTCGGGGCTTTTGCTGGCCACCGCGTTGCGTTGCGGCTTGTTCCAATCATGAGCGAACTCAATCGCTATGTCAAGCGACCTTTTCAGAATTTCGATTCAATTCACGCTTGACTTGCTCCGTGAAGCAAATCACAATAGATGCACTATGAAAACACAAGACGCAATTTCTCATTTCGGATCGCGCAAGAAGCTTGCCGAAGCTCTAGGTATCACGGACGTTTCGGCGATCGCGCATTGGGGCGCCTACGTGCCTTGGTCCAGGCAACACCAACTGCAGGTCATCACCTGCGGGCGGTTGATAGCCGATCCCGTGCGGCGGAAGCCCGCAGCATGAGCAACGTCATTGGCCAGCACCCGCGCCGCGAGGGCGCCTATCGAGCACAGACGGCCAAGGAGTCAGTGCCGAGCGTCACAAGCTACCCGTGGACTTGCCGGCTGTGCCGCACCAAGCAGCACGGAACGGCTGGAAGGAAAAAGCTTCCTGGCGAGGGCTGGGCTTGCAAACAGTGTTCTGAAGGGGGAGCGAAATGAAAACGAAGAAGTTGGCGAAGCTGGCTCGCAAGGTCGAGCGCATGTCGATCAAGACCGAAGATCTCGCTGACCTAGTGCAGCACAGAATCCCGACGCGCGTCCTGCTCCAACTGCGCGAGGCCGTTCGATCGCTGGACGACGCGACCTTCTACCTGGACGAAGCGGCAGCGCGGAAATGAACGACAGCACCATTCAGCGCCACGAGGCCGAGTGCGCCCGCTTGTTCGCCGAACTGGCGACCCAGATGGAACACGTATCCATCCGCATGCGCAGCCTACTTGCGCACGAAGAATCCACCGACGCCCATGCCGAACAACTGCAAGGCGCGGCCGTCTGCGTTCGCCAGTGGAGCGAGAGGCTGAAGCGATGAGAGGCTCGAAGTCCCATGCACACATTTCACACAAGCGGCAGTGCCGCAGGGGGGAGTAAATGAGAAACGCGTTCGTTGCAGCCATGATGATGGAGATTTCTAAGTGCATGGTCATCGACCAGTCTAGCTACGTCATGCCGGACAGTAATTGCAGCGTGTCGAAGAACGGTGGCCGCCGGCACACGGTGGCGCAGGCCAAGCGCGAGGCGACGAAGGCCCGTGCCAAGCAGAAACACAAGAGGCAGTGCCGCGGGAGAAGGCCGTGATCACAGCGATTGCTGAGTACGTCGATAAGACGGGGAACGTCGAATCCATCGTCGCCGAAAACCTGCGCCTACAAGGCGAGGTCGATCTGATGCGCACCAAGCTGTCGACCGGCTCGTGGCTGGAGCTGGCGAACGAGATCGAGGCGCTGAAAGAACAGAACGAAGCGCTGCAGGCTGCGCTCAAGTCGGCGCATGGCGCGCTCGAAGCGATCAGCGGAACGATCGCTATCTATCGGGCGCATCAGCCATGAACGCCGCCGAGCGCGCCGAGTACATGGCTATCGTGGCTGCTCTTCTAGTCGCCAACAGCCATGCCGCCGCATTTCTGCCGACACAAATCGCAAACGACGCCATGTATCTGTGGATCGCGGCGAACCGCTTGGCGAAAGGGCTTGAGAAATGACGCGTCGCCCGGAAGGCCCGTACCTGATCGAGTCGGCGCCGCAGTATCGTCGCTACCTGGCAGCGAATGCTGCGCGCGAAGCATGCCCGGCGATCTCTTTTTTCTGGCCGCTGTCGATCCTCTCTGCTGCGGTCGCCGGCTACAGGTCCGATCTGCGGCGCATGCTCGACGCGGAGTCCATCTACCTGGGGCCGGGCAAATGAGTAGCGTCGAAAAGGTCGTTATCGGCAATGCGACGCTGTACCGAGGCGATTGCCGCGAGGTGCTGCCGATGCTGCCTAAGCATGACCTACTGCTGACGGACCCGCCCTACGGCATTGGCATAAACAAGAGCCCCCGCCTCTCGACCAGCCGGGGCCATGCTGGCGAAGCATGGGACGACAAGCCTGTGCCGCACTGGTTAATGCTGATGATGCAAGAGCAAGCCGACGCGTCTATTGTTTGGGGCGGCAACTACTACACGATGGGGCCTACCCGTGGCTTCCTGGTGTGGGACAAGAAAAACGACGGGCGCGACTTTGCCGACTGCGAGTTTGCGTGGACCAGCATTGACATGGTGGCGCGCATCTTCAGGAAGCGCCCGATGAACATGGACGGAGGCAAGGAACACCCGACACAGAAGCCCATAGATCTGATGGTGTGGTGCATTGATAAGGTGGCGCACTCGCAGACAGTGCTCGACCCATTCATGGGCAGCGGGACAACCGGCGTGGCGTGCGCGCAGCTTGGCAAGGCGTTTACCGGCATCGAGCGTGAAGAACGCTACTTTCAAATTGCTTGTAGGCGGATCGAAGACGCGCAGCGACAAGTTCCGATGTTCCAAAATCCAAGCCGCGCTGCTGATTTCGAGCAGCAGGATCTGCTCATCACGCGAGATCTATCTTCCGGGCGCGCAGCATGATCGATGCGTCAGCCATCTACATGGGTCCCGGAAAGTGAAGCGAATCACGCGTCGTCAAGCTTGTGCATGGCTGCTGCCTATGCGCGATTGCCTGCGATCAATCCGTACCACAGGCAACGCCGACACCATCTGCGGCTATGCGGTAGTGATCGACGAGCGCAATGGCGCGGCAACCCGAATCGACTACTGCATTGCCGGGTTCGTCGGGCTTATCGATCGGATTTGTCCAACGATCAACACGGTTCCGCTGACGGCGGTAATGGATACCTTGGCGGATCGGCAGCCGATCACGATAGATGCGCTTGACGCCGCTCTGCGAACACTCAGCCTGGTTGAAGACGCTATGATATTGCTATCGGTAGACGAAGTGCAGTCGGCACGGCTGACTGAGGAAATCCAGATCGAACTCGATGCGGCGGATGACGAGAGGCATGCAGCTTGATGGCTGGGCGCAGCAAATACGGTAACAAGCTGGTCGTCATCGGAGGCCGCAAATTCGACTCGCGCGCGGAAGCCATGAGGTATCTCGAACTGGTGCATCAGGAGCGAGCCGGCGAAATCTCGGAATTGCGGTGTCAGGTGCCTTTCGTGCTGGCCCCTTCCGTACTCGTGCGCGGCGCCAGCCGGAAGGCCCCGGCACTTCGGTATTTTGCCGACTTCGTTTTTGTCCGCGACGGCCAGACGGTGATCGAGGACGTGAAGGGCGCGATTACAGAGGCGTACAAAATCAAGCGGCATCTGATGGCTCTGAACGGCCACCATATTACGGAAATCAAAGCATGATCGAACTATCCAAAATCCGCATCGACGGCGGCACCCAGCCGCGCGCAAAACTTAACCAGGAGACGGTCGACGAGTATGCCGAGGCGTACAAGTCCGGCACATCGCTGCCGCCGGTGACGCTGTTCTTCGACGGGGCAAACTACTGGATGGCTGATGGCTTTCACCGCTTTTTCGGTGCGAAAGCTGCCGGCAAAAGTCGAATCGCCGAGGACATCACGCCCGGAACGCTTCGCGATGCGATCCTGTATTCGCTGTCGGCGAACTCCAAACACGGCCTGAAGCGCAGCAACGCGGACAAGCGCAAGGCGGTGGTAACACTTCTCGACGATGCCGAGTGGAGCAAGTGGAGCAATGAAAAAATAGCCGCCACGTGCGCTGTTTCGCCTCACACAGTCGCCGACATCAAGAAATCTCACTCTGCAAATGCAGAGTCAGAATGCATATCTCACTCTGCAAATGCAGAGTTAGAACCCGGTAAGGTGACATACACCACCAAGCACGGCAAGCCGGCGACGATGAACACGGCCAACATCGGGAAGCAGAAATCAACGGCGAATATCGCCGACGAGTCGCCAGCACCAACCCAAGAACCACAGGAGCCGGAGTACACGCCGCTCGATGAAGCCCTCGACACCATCGCCGGCCTGCAAGACCAACTTGCCATTGCGAACGCTGGCGACCTGTCCGACGAGGACAAGACGCAGGCGGCTGACCTGATCTCGCGGCTGCGCGATGAAGTTCGCATCCTGACGCTGAAGCTGAAGGCAATCACAGCATCGCGCGACCAATATCAAACCGAGAACGGCGAACTGAAGAAGCAAATTGCCAGGCAGCGGCGCGAGATAGACAAGCTGGCCGGCGCGCGCTCCGCAGCACCAAACACCACCATGTCGACGCATTGAGTTAGCCCGTATGGAACTCGTTTTGCGCGACCACCAGACGACGATTATCGACAAGCTTCGAGCAGGATTCGCTGCCGGAAATCGTGTTCAGATTTTGTACGGCCCCTGCGCCTTCGGCAAAACAGAGGTGGCCATCTCTCTGATGGCTGCGGCAGCAAGAAAAGGTAGGCGTTCGGCGATGGTTCTTGACCGCCGGGTTCTTTGCACACAGACAAGCGCCCGCCTGATGAAATACCGGATAGAGCACGGGGTGCTTATGGCCGGATCGCCGATGTTCCGGCCTGACCAGAAAATTCAGGTGTGCACGGCGCAGACGCTCGAAAAGCGCGAGTCTTTCCCTGCCGTCGACCTGCTGATCGTCGACGAAGCGCACTGCATGCGCAAAGAAACCGTCGAATTCATCCAGAACAACCCGAGAGTCAAAGTCATCGGGCTGTCAGGATCGCCATTCACTCGCGGCATGGGCGCCGTCTATTCGAGCGTCGAGTCTGCCGTAACGATCGACCAGCTTGTCGACCAGGGCTGGCTCATCAGACCGCGCGTTTTCATCGCCCGCGAAATAGACATGGCCGGCGCAAAAAAGGTGGCCGGGGAGTGGTCGGCGAACGAAACGACAAAGCGTGGAATCCAGATAACCGGCGACATCGTTGCTGAATGGGTATCAAAGACAAACGATATTTTCGGCGGGCCGAGAAAGACGATCGTGTTCTGTGCAGGCGTCGCGCATGGCGAAGACCTTGCGCGCAAGTTCGGCGAGGCCGGTTACAACTTCGTTTCGATAAGCTATCGCGACGACGACGATTACAAATCGCAGGTGCTCGCCGAATTCGATAAGCCAGACACCGACATCAACGGGGTTATTGCAACCGACATCCTGACCAAAGGATTCGACCAGTCCGACGTGATGATCGGCGTGTCAGCCAGGCCATTCAGCAAGTCGTTTTCCAGCCATGTGCAGCAGATCGGCAGAATCATGCGGCCGTGCGACGGGAAGGAACAGGCCGTCTGGCTTGACCACTCCGGTAATTACCTCCGCTTCAGAAGCCAATGGGAGGCGCTTTGCGCTGACGGCGTACACGAGCTTGACGACGGCGCCGAGAAGCCGGCCAAAGAGCCAAGCGACAAAGAAAAAGAGGCTGCCAAGTGCCCGGCATGCGGCGCGCTCTGGCCCGGAAACTCGGACACCTGCGCGCACTGCGGGCATGTTCGCGCTCGCAAGTCGGCCGTTGTCGAAGTGGCCGGTGAAATGATGGAGCTTGGCGGAGCGAAGAAGGCGTCCGACAAGCAGTACAGTGCCGAGTATAAGGCAAGCTTCTATGCGCAACTGCTCGGATATGCGCTGGACACCGGCAGCAAACCAGGAAGCGCTTATTACAGATACATCGAAAAGTTCGGCGTGGCACCATCGATGAAGAAACCGGAACCGATAACGCCAAGCGCAGAGGTCTGTCGGTGGGTAAGAAGCCGAAATATCGCCTACTCCAAAGCTCGGAAAGCGGAAGAAAGGAACGCGTCATGATGTTCGAGCAATTCGCCAGCGCGTGCGGGCTCATCATCGATCGAGTCGAATACGGCGCATGGCGTCGCGTCAAAACGATAGACCACCCGAACAAGCGAAACGGCGCCTATCTGCATCGCGGGGATATCGCCTTCGTCCAGAATCACGCCACCATGGGAGAGCCTGAAACGTGGTTTCCGGACGCAAACAACGCCATCAGGATCGACTCGGCAGCCATCGCTCGTCGATGCGCGGAAGCCGCCATGGCCTTGCAGGAAGGCCGTCAGAAGGCTGCGAAACAGGCTGAGTGGATGATGAGCCAGTGCGCGCTCGAAAAGCACGCTTACCTCGATTCCAAGGGCTTCCCGGACGAACTTGGATACATCTTCCGCACCGAAGGATGTTCGCCACTACTGTGCATCCCGATGCGGGCCGGAGGGCAGCTTGTGGGTGTGCAGAAGGTCACGATTGACGGCGAGAAGAAGTTTCTGTTTGGCCAGCGGACGGTCGGAACAGAGTTCGTTTTCGACAACAAGGGCCGCGATTTCTTCTGCGAGGGATACGCCACCGGGCTATCGCTGCGCGCGGCGCTGGCGGCGTTGAAGATGCGATACCGTATCCATGTCTGCTTCTCGGCGCACAACCTCGCCACTCTCGCCAGCGCATGCCATGGGGCCATCGTCGTGGCGGACAACGACGCGAGCGAGACTGGCCGGAAAGCAGCCGAAAAGTCTGGGCGGCCGTACTTCATGCCGCCAGTAGTCGGGCAGGATTTCAACGATTTGCATCGCGATATGGGGCTTTTCAAAACCAGTCAGGCGTTACGGCGGTTTCTCAACGAGGAGCCGATCAGGAAGTGACGACCATCCGACCGGGTTTCGGTCGGCGCAACTGCGGCGGACATAGTGGCCTACATGGGCCGGATGCAGCGAATACATGGGCCGGCAGAAACCACCTGACCGCGCGCCCCGGGAACTGGTGTCGAGGTATCCCACAAGTCGAACGCGAAAAACTGGTACAGCGCGACGACGAACGAATCGACAGGCCAAGCCGGACTTGGCGGCCCGGGAACCATCGGAAGCCGTGGAGTCGAGAGATAACGCTATCTCCAGTCCTGGCGAGGCTAAAAATTGACGTTTTCAGAATTATGGAAATGACGACTGTTTCATTGAAATGGAAATGACGAAATGAGCAAAAATAACCCTAACGGGACGGGCGTTTCTGTTGCGATCTTGTGCCGCGTTGCGAAGGCCCATCTTGGGGTTTCTGGAGGGAAGAACGTCAGCCCGTATTCGCTCGTTTCGAAAGTCCTGTTATCGCACGGCAGGATTCGGCATGCGGAACAATCAGAAAGGGCTTTTGTTCGAGAGCACAGAGACGAAGTAATCAGGCTATACGTAGCGACCAAGTCGACCGCGAAGGCCGCAACAAAACCTACCACAAAAACAAAACAAGCTCCGCCGACGCGCCCATTGCCGATGACGTACGACGAGGCTAATAGCGACGAATTCCTGTCGTCGTACCGTTGGCGGCAGTTGAGAATGGTGGCCATCAAGATGCATGGGGCCAAGTGTCAGTGTTGCGGCGCAAGCGCGGCAACTGGCGCGGTAATCAACGTCGACCACATCAAGCCGCGCCGGAAATTTCCAGAACTAGCCCTTGTTCTCGACAACTTGCAAGTGCTTTGCGACGCATGCAACCACGGTAAAGGGAATTGGGATGAAACGGACTGGAGACCAACAGCATGAGCGCAAGACCGCAGTTTCAGCTCCGCACCTTTCGCCTGGTCGGCATCGATCAGCGCGACCGGCTGCTGGCGCTGGTCGGAAACCTCCCGATTGATACGCAGAAGCCTCTTGAGGTCGTCATCCGTGAGGAAAAGAAGGCGCGCAAGCTGGACCAGAACGCCCTCTACTGGGCCGGGCCGCTGCGCGACATCGCAGAGCAGGCATGGGTGCATGGCAGACAGTACAGCGCGGAAGTTTTCCACGAATATTTCAAGCGTGAGTTTTTGCCAGATCCAGATCACTCGGATTTCGACGACACCAATGTTAAGGACGGCTATCGAAAGTGGGCTGATATGCCGAACGGCATGCGCGTACTTGTCGGCAGCACGACGCAACTGACCGTCAAGGGCATGTCCGCGTATCTGGAGCAGGTCTATGCCGCAGGGGCCAATCTCGGCGTGCAATTCTCGGAGCGCGGCCATGGGCGGTGAGGAAACTCCTGGGCGTGCGGTGCCAGCCAAGCTTCGGATTGCTTGCCATTGTGAGATTTGCGCGGCCGAGACGTCAGATATTTCCCGTCTGGCGAAGATGATCGAAGACCTGTTCGCGATCGCCGACGAAATGTACGGGATGCTGAACCACCACGAATCGCTGCCGTGCAATTGCCGGGCGTTCGGACTGAAACGCAGGCTGGAGGATCTGAAGTGCTGACGGTAACTCGTAAGTTCGGCGAGAACTTCGCGGTATTCGCCGCGCATCGCGTAGCCACCGGCGCTTTCACGCCGGAAGAAATCGAAGAGCTTCGGGGCACTATCCGCATGGACCTTCAGCCGGGGCCTGACAAGATACGCGTCGCCCATGCGGCGATCGACGATCCCGCCGAACGGCGCCGGCTGTGGGACGAGTTCTTCGCCGAAGAGGCGGACGGTAAATAGGAGTGATGATGGCTGAGAAAGTGACAATCGGGAATTGCGAACTGTGGCACGGCGACTGCCGCGAGGTATTGCCGCTTCTCGCCCGCGTGGATGCGGTGATCACTGACCCGCCTTATGGGATCGGCATAGATCGATCAATGGCGAAATCCAGTGGCGCACAATCTGGCGGTATGGCTGCACCAAAGGGCCACTACATCGCGAGCGGCTGGGATGATGAGCCGATCGGGCAGGAGCACATCGATCTGATTCTCGCCTCATGCAAAGAAGCCGTGATTTTTGGAGGCAACTATTTCGTGCTGCCCCCATCGAAGTGCTGGCTCGTTTGGGACAAGAAAGTGAACGGCCATTTTGCCGATTGCGAACTCGCGTGGACGAACCTCGACAAGCCTGTTCGGCGCATCGAATGGATGTGGAACGGCATGTTGAGGAAGGGCGGCGAAGAACGAAACGGACACCCCACTCAAAAGCCACTTGGCGTTATGGCCTGGTGCATTGAGCAAGCCAGCAACCCGCAAACCATCCTCGACCCCTTCATGGGTTCCGGCACAACCGGCGTAGCTGCTGTGCAGATGGGTCGCCAGTTCATCGGAATTGAACGCGAGCGCAAGTATTTCGACATTGCCTGCAAGCGCATCGCCCGCGCCCAAGCACAAGGCCAGTTGCTGCCACCTGAACCAGTGGCCGCGCCTGAACAACAGACGATGGAACTGTGACGCCTAACGACAGAGTGGAGGGGAGCGACGCGGCTTCATCGCGGCGCGTCCCTTCGCACGACGGGTTGTGCGGCAACGGTAACTACAACGAGAGGACTGACAAATGAGCATGTGCATCTACCACGGCAACTGTGCAGACGGCTTCGGGGCTGCGTGGGTTGTTCGAAAGGCGCTGGGCGAGATTGATTTCCACCCCGGCAAGTACCAAGAGCCGCCTCCAGACGTGACGGGCAAGGACGTTGTGATGGTGGATTTCAGCTACAAGCGCCCGGTGCTGCTGGAAATGGCCGAGAAGGCGAACAGCATCCTGATTCTGGACCACCACAAGACGGCAGCGGAAGACCTGCTTGACCTGCCGGCCAACGTGACGGCCAAGTTCGACATTGGGCACAGCGGAGCGATGCTGACGTGGGAGCACTTCTTTCCCGGCGAAACCCCTCCGCCGCTCCTGCTGCACATTGAGGACCGCGATCTGTGGCGCTTTGCGCTCCAGAACACCCGCCAGATACAGGCGAACGTCTTTTCGTTCCCGTATGACTTTCAGGTGTGGGACACGTTGATGGCTGCTGCGCCGGCCACCTTGGCGGCAGAAGGCGAAGCGATCGAGCGCAAGCACTTCAAGGACATCCGGGAATTGCTCGGCGTGACGACGCGTGAAATGGTGATTGGCGGGCACCGCGTTCCGGTGGCAAACCTGCCCTACACCATGAGCAGTGACGCCGGGCACGAAATGGCGAAGGGGAAACCGTTCGCGGCCTGCTATTGGGACACGCCGAAGGGGCGCGTTTTCAGCCTGCGTTCGAGTGACGACGGCGCGGACGTTTCCGAAGTGGCGAAGCAATACGGGGGTGGAGGGCACCGCAATGCTTCCGGCTTCACGGTCAGCTTCGCCCAGGCGCAGGCGTTCGAGGTTTTGACGCACAACGCGGAGCTGACGCGGGGCGTTACCACGCCCGACGAGTGCGCCGCTGATAACCCCTCGAATCGAGCGTTGGGTTAGATGCAGGAGGTTGATATGCAGATTGTTTGTCTTTTGTACGGCGGGCCAGAGCGGAAGATTTTAGATCGCATGAACAGGGTTTGGCGGTTCGAAGACCACCCACAGTGCGGCCCTTCTGTACTCGATCGACATGGCGACCCGCTGACCAACCAGCCGCCAGAGTCCTCGACGTTTTGGGAGGCTGTGAATCTCTGGTACGCGCAGGGCAAGCGGACGAAGCCGCCAGTCGGTAAAGACGTGTGGTGCGTGTGGGACCGCCCGACGATGCGCAAGATGCGGCACCTCGGCGGGAAACACTACCAACTGGTGACGGATGACGAAGCATCTAACGTTGGAGGTAACCGACAATGACCGGCGCTGACCAAGTAACCGAAGCGGCAGGCAGCGGCCCGCCGGGCATTGTCCGTGTTGACCGACCAGTTAGGCCCGTACCGGCGCGCGTGTACCGTGTGCAGGACGTGGAAGGGCGCGGCCCGTGGCGGCCGGGCTTCTCGCGCCTGTGGGTGCGTGACCGCGACGACCACGACAACCTGCGGCCTTGGCTGGAGCAGTTCGGAACCGGGATCATTCCGCGCAACGACTGGCCATTTGGCCGGCACTTCGGCTGCGCCTGCCGCACGCTTGAGCAACTGCGGCGCTGGTTCACGGCCGAGGAATACGCGACGCTGCTGGCCTACGGCTATCAGGCCGTGAGCATGGACGTGCAGCGCGTGCTGGCAGAAAGCGACATTCAGCTCATGTTCCAGCGGGCGCGGCCATTACGCGCAGGCGTGGAGCCGGTGGATTTGTACGGGCCTAACGCTGATGTAACCGGCGTTGAGCGGCTGTTAGCAGATGCGGACGACATTCGATTGATGGGCTGGCCGGAGGATGAAAAGTGACAGCCGACCAGCACGAAGCCTTCGAGGAGCGATCGGCCATCCTAGAATTCGATGCTGGGATGAGCCGATCGGAAGCGGAGCGCCTCGCCGCGCAGATGGTCTTAGAAGACGCGGAGGCAGAATTTATGATGGGAACTGAGGCAAAGGAATCTGCATGAACGACTATGTTATCCACGCGAAGCTGAAGAACGGAAACCTACTCCGCGCCATTCTCGCCGTGTCGCCGAACGTCGCGCAGTTCTGCAAAGAGCATGGGCTGTCTCAGTCGGCGGTCGGCGATTTCATAAACCTGAAAAATCCGGCCTTGCTAGAATCAGGCGGATGGAAAGAGTCCGTGCTGAAGCTGGCTGATATTCTCGGATTCTTGCCGGACGAATTGTTCGTCGAAGAACAGCAGACCGTTCGGCTTGAGACAAATCAGGCGTATATCGAGATCAGCCGGCAACAAGCGCTATCGTGTGTCACCGGGCTGGAGAAGATCGAGCAGCAGATAGATGTCAATCGCGTCGTCGACAAGCTGATGGCCAATTCGACCCCTCGTGAGAAAATTGTCATCGACTGCCGGTATACACAAGATATGACGCTTGATGAGACGGCGGAGATCATCGGGGTGTCGAGAGAGCGAGTGAGGCAGATCGAGGCCAAGGCTCTTCGGCGGGCGAGGCGGCTGTCGAGCAAAGGTCTGGTTGAAGAGTCTAAAGCGCTTGTTCGATGATAATCTGGGAATTTTACGCATGAACAAGATAATTGACGCGCAACTATCGGCCTGGGGGCGATGGGTCGTCCGGTCCGAATCGAGCGGGCTCGGCTACCCGTCCGTATCGTCCGGATTTGGCGACTACCGGCCGGCCGGCGCCGGCTACAAGAGCATGCCGCCTATCGGAGCGTTCACTGGCATGTGGAGTCAGGACATGCCTGCGATCACTGATGCAGTTAGCAGGCTAGGGGCCCCAGAGCGCGCCCTGTGCTACGAACGCTACGTCAAGTCCGGATCGATTGCCGACATCGCAAGGCGCCTAAACATCTGTCGAAAGACGCTGTACCTGTGGCTCGACAGGCTGCACGAGAAGCTGGCTGACGAACTGTACTGCGCCGAATCAGGATCTGGCGGGAAGGGGGCGAAATGAGCGGAGGTAATTCAGCAGTCCTTTCGACTGCCGGGTTATGCGGTTGCGGTCGGCCGGTGCGCTATATGACGCCATCCGGTTACGCCTGCAACAAGCACATGAGGTGTCTTACTTACGAGGAGCAAGGTGCGGCGCTGAGACAGGCGAACACGCAGATGTTAAACCTGCTGGCCCTGATTCACCGTGACGGCGGGCATCATACGGACTCGGTCGGTATTGATCGGGCGATCGATGACGCAGAACAGGTGCTTTACAAGTGGAAAGGCGCATACGACGTTCTTGAGTCGGCCGGACACCAGATCGAATGGCAGGCGCGCATGGACGCGGCCGTGGCCGCAGAGCGAGATGCTTGTGCGGAGAAAGTGACGGGTAACTACGGGTGGATCGACGGAATTTACTTTGACGACCTCGGTACCGCATTGCTCTCTCACAAAAGTTAGCCGCGCGGCGCCCGGTTTAGGAATGGCGTTGGCGCTGCATTTTTACTATGAGCCTGGGGGGTTGAAAGACCGTGAAGGAACCGGGATTACGAACGAAGAAAGTTGAAAAAATGAAAACAACGCTCGGGGCTTCGATGTGTGAAGCGCTTGTTGACGGATGGGTTGCAGATTGGAAAATGGGCCGCGTGGTGACGCACGCATGGATTTTATTTGACGAAGACCCGGGCGACTTGCGCGACAAATTCGCGAAATGTGAGTCCGCGTTGAAGGTAAAGCATATCGACGCTGCGGCGACGGCGAAGGTGTGGATTGCTCGCCACATGCCGAGATTAAATGATGCGCTTTGGGCAGGCCGGAAAAAAGAGGCGGCAATTGCTGTTGCAAAGAAAGAGGTCGGCATCGGCAGCAGAACGCGAATAGCAGACATAGCCGTCAGCGCAAGGGCCGGCGATAAAAGGCACGATTGGGGGACGGTGAAGTGAGCGCCAAGATTGCAGAAAACACCGGCATCGACCCGCTTCTCTGGGCGAAGCGCCCGCAGTCGCAGCAGGTCTTGGATCTGATCGGCAAGGAGGCAAAAGTCGATCCGATCTTCAAGGGGATCGTAGAGAAGCACGTCGCCGATGGCGTTTGCTCTGTAGATTTGCAGATCGAATACGTGTGGTCGTTCGCGGCTCAGAAGTTCGTGCGGCCGACTTGGTATCAGAGGGTGAATAGCGAGAGGGCGGCGAGATGCGAGTAACAGGCACGAAAATTCTGGCTGCAGCCATGCGCGAGATGGCGGCTCAAATCCATTCGCCGGACAACTTTCCTGAGATTGCGATCCTGGAAGCGGCTCAGCGCATAGGGGACTTGGCTGATATTGCGGCCGAAATGGCCGGCATGATCGAGCACGACAATGCGCTATCGGAACACTGCAAGGCTTGCTCGATGAAGAAGCGGCTGGCTAAGCTGGGGGTGGCTGCGTGGTGAGTGAGCACAACATCATCAACATGATGCGGCTAACTCGCAGGAGTTGCTGTCGCGAGGCATGAAAAAACCGCCTGTAGGCGGTTGGTGGTGTTACTTGGAAGAGGTCCGAACCGCTGCCCGTGAATCCCACCGCGAAAGTGCTTGACAACAGCCTGATTGTTCCATACGATTCAATAATCGCAACCAACCAAGGAGATTGAGATGAAAGACACGAAGCCGCGCGGGCCGACGTTCCGGCCGCAATTCTCCGCGGGCGCGACTGCCCGCATGGCCGATGTCGCAACACAGCGAGGCGGGGCAAGGCCGGGCGCAGGCCGCAAGGCTGTCGACGGAGCTACTGGCGTGGTCCAGATATGCATCACCGTCCGGCCCGGCCAGAGGCCGAAGCTGGCCAAACTCGGCGGCAGCGCGTGGGTGCGAGGCGCGATCGACGCGGCCGTTATTGCCAAACCTCACTCTGCAAATGCAGAGTGACACGGGATAGTCGCACGCGCTAGAATCGCGAATTGTCGCAAATTTTGGAACGTTCGTAGGTTGACGCGTTACACACATATGGTATAGTTGGCGCACCCTGCAGCAACTCCCCAGAAAGGCCGGTCATCCCCTCCGTGACCGGCCTTTCGCGTTTACCGGACAAAAGAATGATCGATCTGCTTGGCGCCTTTGCCGTCGTGCTGGTGGTCGGAGTGGCCGCGAGCGATCGGCGTAAAACTGACGGGCAGGAGTTCTGATGGCTGCGCCGAGAATCATCGACTATGGGCGCATTGAGCCAGGCTGGCGCGAAGGCATTAAGAGCCTACAACAACTGGCTGATGAGTACGTCGAGGCGACTGGACAGTCCGTTTCTGCACCTAGCATTCACAAGCACTTCACAAAGCTAGGGATACCGCGCGATCTTTCGGCAAAGATCAAAGCAAAAGCGGACGCCATGGTTAATGCTGCCATGGTTAATGGCAAGGGCAACGTCAGCGGCGATGAAACCTTGCCGGCCGAAGCGGCGATCATCGCCGTCGCTGCTACGACCAGCGCGAACGTCCAGCTTTCGCACAGGGCGACATTCTCAAAGCTGCGAGACCGGGCGGAGAAATACGAAGCCGAACTGGCGTCTTGTCCGGATGATCTTTTCAGGCGAGCGTCGATCCTCAAGTGCATCACCGATACGCAGATCAAGATCACAGACGCGGAGCGACAGGCGTACGGGATGGACAAGGGCGATCAGTCTGGAGAAGACCCGATCAAGGCGATTGTTCGTAGGATCGTCGGCTGATGCGCGAACTTCTGCTCGATACCCCTCGCGTTTTCAAGTCGCTGCTCGAACCGGCCCGCTATAAAGGCGCATGGGGTGGGCGTGGATCAGGGAAAAGCCACCACTTTGCTGAAGCGCTTATCGAGCAATGCCTGATCGAGCGTGGTACGCGTGCGGTGTGTATCCGCGAAGTGCAACGCACGCTCAAAGAATCGAGCAAGCGACTGATCGAGGACAAGTTGGCGGGACTCGGACTGACGACGGCGGACGGGTTCAAGGTGTTCAACGAAACCATTCAGACGCCAGGCGACGGAATCATCACTTTCAGCGGCATGCAGGACCACACGGCAGAGTCGATCAAGTCGCTTGAGGGCTTCCGAATTGCGTGGTGCGAAGAGGCTCAGACGCTATCTGCCCGATCGCTATCGCTGCTGCGCCCGACGATCAGAGAGGAAAATTCGGAACTGTGGTTTAGCTGGAACCCACGGCGCCGGACAGATGCCGTTGACGCCATGCTGCGCGGAGATGAGATCCCGACAGGGGCTGTGGTAGTCCGCGCGAACTGGTCCGACAACCCATTTTTCCCGGCCGTTCTGGAGCAGGAGCGTGTCGATTGCCTGCGCCTGCAGCCGGATCAATACGAGCATGTGTGGGAGGGCGGATACGCTACTGTGCTGGTCGGCGCGTACTACGCCAGCGATCTGGCAAGGGCGACTGCTGAAGGACGAATCAGTAAAGTGGCCACTGACCCTCATCTGCCAATCCGGTTGTTCGTCGACATCGGCGGCACTGGCGCGCGCAGCGATGCGTATGCGATGTGGGCGGCGCAGTTCGTTGGGCGAGAGGTCCGCGTGCTGGACTATTACGAGGCAGTAGGGCAATCGCTCGGCGTGCACCTGGAATGGATGCGCAGCCGCGGATATTCTCCGGCACGCGCACAGGTGGTGCTGCCGCACGACGGTGAGACGCATGACCGGGTAATCGATGTCAGCTACGAGTCGGCCTTTCGCGCGGCCGGGTACGACGTGACAGTGATCCCGAACCAGGGCCGTGGTGCCGTGAAATCACGCATCGAGGCCGCTAGGCGCGTATTTTCGGCGTGCTGGTTTCACGAGCCCACCACAAGCGCAGGCGTAGCAGCCCTCGGCTGGTATCACGAGAAACGAGACGAGGCGCGCGGGGTAGGGCTCGGGCCTGAGCACGACTGGTCGAGCCATGGCGCCGATGCTTTCGGTCTTGCGGCGATCTGTGCCGAGCAGGCGTTCGCGCAGGACGCACGACGGCCTGAAGAGCGCGGAAATTGGCGAGAGAAGCTCGCGGCACGAAACCGCGCTAGCGCACAAGCCGCGTAGGGATAAGAGAAATGGACATCAACCCCGATACGGTGGCAGCCGAAAACTGGCAGAGGTACAAGTACGGCCTGGAGCGCGGTCATCGCGATTACACCGAGTCGGCGCGGTTCCTGGAGGGGTACTACCTGGGCGGACAGTATGATGGCAGCGGCCGGCTTCAGCCGGGAGGGCACTGGTCGGCTGATGATCTGGCGACGCTCGAAGAACAGCGACGACCTGCCTATGAGCTGAATCAGATCCTTCCGGCGCTAAACAGCGCTTTCGGCTACCAGATCAGCAACCGGATGGACATTAGTTTTAGGCCGCGCGCAGGATCGGCGACGAGAGAGCTTGCAGAGTCGCGCAGCAAGGTGGCCATGCAGATCGCCAGCAATTGCAAGCTGCACTGGATAGAGTCTGATGTATTTCAGGATGGCATGATCCAGCAGCGCGGCTACTACGACGTGCGCATGGATTTTGACGATTCAGAGTACGGTGAACTGCTGATCACGTCGCTGGACCCGCTGGATGTTATTCCAGACCCAGACGCCAAGGGGTATGACCCGCGCACGTGGGGCGACGTTATAGTCCTGCGGTGGTTGTCGCTGGACGAGATAGAGGGCATCTACGGTATCGAGATGCGGCGTAAGGCAGAGGCGTCAGCGTCGTATCAAGGCGATCGAGACCACGGCGAGCAAGACGACGAGGGCGCCGAGCGATCCAAGTTCGCTCTCACGGCAAACGATTTCGGTGGGTCGATGCACGGCACAAACGATGTGCTGCGCTTGCGCGTGATCGACCGCCAGCGGTGGGTGCGAGACACGATGACCGTGGCCACATTCCCCGGCGGCGATGTCCGACAACTGGCCGGTGATGAGGCGCCTGAGGTGCTGGAACAGATGCGCCAGTCTGGCGCAGTCATCAGTAAGCGCCGCATGAAGCGCGTTCGCTGGACGGTGTCGACGTGCGATACGACGCTGCATGATGATTGGTCGCCGTATGATCGATTCACGGTCATTTTGTTCTCGCCCTATTTCCGTCGCGGTCAGACGCGCGGGATGGTCGACAACGCCGTCGGTCCGCAGCGCATCGTGGACAAGGCCGCAAGCCAGGCGATTCAGATCATCAACAGCACGGCTAACGGCGGCTGGCAGATGGAGCAGGGACAGCTCACCAATATGTCCTCGCGACAACTGCAAGAGCAGGGAGCGCAGACGGGGCTGGTACTGGAGCGCAAAGTTGGCTCGCTGCCGCTTCAGAAGATTCAGGCCAACGCCATGCCGCCGGGCATCGAGAAGCTAATCGAGATATCGTCGTTCACTCTGGGCGAGGTGACTGTGCCTCCGGCCATGCGCGGCGTCGGGGACGGGCAAGAGTCCGGGATTGCGATTCAGAGCAAACAGCACGCCTCGCAGCAACAACTTGCCGTCCCTCTCGACAATCTGGCCAGAACGCGCAACATCTTGGCAGACTGGATCGACTACGCGATCGGCAAGTACTACACGGCAGAGCGCACTTTCCGTATCACCAAGACTGACCCGAACACCGGCAAGGAGGTCGAGGAGGTACTGACGATCAACCAGCTTGATCCGGCAACAGGTGCTTATCTCAACGATATGACAAGCGGCGAGTATGAGACTGTCATCACCGAGCAGCCGATGCAGGTGACTTTCGAGAACAGCCAGTTTACGCAGGCGATCGAGATGCGCGATAAGGGAATCGCTATTCCTGACGTGGCGGTCATTCGCAAGAGCAACTTGAGCGACAAGGCAGAGATCATCGAGCAGATGCAGGCGGCACAATCGCCGAAAGACCCGCTGGCAGAAGCCAAGGCAGTGCTCGCTCAGGCACAGGCAAGGCTTGTCGATGCACAGACGGTCAGCGAGCGCGTCGGGTCGATGTATTCGGCGACGACAAGCGCTAACCAGATCGCGCTACAGCCGACTATTGCGCCGATGGCCGATCAGATGTTGGCGAGCGCCGGATTCGTCGACTCGAACGCGGCGCCAGTCATCCCGCAGGCCACGCCAGGAGCAGAAGGCGTTGACGCTCCGGTTAACACCAGCCCGCTGTTCCCGCCGAATCCTGATGTTGGTATCGAGGCGGGAATTGAATCCGGACAACTACCACAGGGACAATAGAAATGAACGAACAAGACATCCCAGAAACGCCCGACTTGGCTGCGCTTGGATTCCCGATCGAGGACGACGCCGATGAAGAAAATGTGTTGCAGGAAGGACAGGACGAAGAAGCTGGACCGGACGGCGAAGCCGATGAACACGCACCAGAACCAGAAGATGATGCCCCGGCGCAGCAGAAGCGCGATCAAGCCATCCCGCGCGCGCGGTTCGACGAGGTCAACGCGAAGCTTCACGCCGAGAGGTACGCCAGGGCTCAGCTCGAAGAGCAGATTGAGGCGATGCGGCAGCAGAGCGCAAAACAGCCCGCGGAAGATGCTTCTGGAATCGACTTGAAGGCCCTCAAGCGGCAAGTGTTTGATCTCCGGCTGACCGCGGAAGGCGAAGAAGAGGCTGATCGAATCGAGGACCTCATCGAGTCGGAGCGCGATCGCCGTGCGGTCGAAAAAGCAATGGCCGCGATCGAGCAGCGAGAGCAGGCACGATCAGCGCGGGAGCGTGCCGTGGCTGCCGCAGCGGAGGCGGAAGAGCTTGGCGAGGTGGCGGCACGAGTTGTCGCCCAATATCCATGGCTCGATAGCGTGAGTGGCACTGGTGACCAGAAGGCGATCCAGGAGGTAATGGCCCTGCGCAGTGCCTACCACAGCAGCGGTATGACGCTATCTGACGCCCTTGTCGAAGCGGCCGGCACCATCGCCAAGGCGCGCGGCGCATTCGTCGCCGACGCCACCCCAATCGCCGACAAGCGAACGCAGGCCGCACGCACGGCAGCCGCTCGAACGTCCGTCTCTCAGCCGCCAAGGGCATCAGAAGCGGGCATCGGAAATCGTGCCGTGCCAAACGCTGCGGCTGGACGACTCAACGACATCGACGCATGGACGAAGGCTTCTCCGAACGACCCCGAGTTGCAGCGACTGCTCGCATAGTCGTTGCACTCAACACGCAGTAGTTGTATAAGAACAACAATGTAGCAAATAAGCAACAGCAGCACTCAGCCCTTGCCAGGGCGGAAATCCAGGCCGGCCCGCAGTCCGCAACTGCGCATCAGCTAGGTCGCCAGGCGGTAATTGGTGTCCGGTTGTTGGCCCGTAAGCCAACGATTAACGTTAACTTACGAGGTAAACATCATGGCTACAGGCTATACAGCGCTCGGCGCAGGCCAACCGCAATTCAAGCGGGCATGGCTCAATGAAACAATCCGGCAATTCCGCGAAAACAGCTTCTGGCTCAAGTTCATGGGCGAGGGGCAGAACAATATCGTTCAGCGTATCACTGAGCTGAAGAAGAGCGAGAAGGGCGACCGGGCGATGATTTCGCTCAAGGCCAATCTGAAGTCAACCGGCATCGTCGGCGACAACGACATCAACGGTCGGCGCGAATCGATCGAAACGTATTGGGTCGAGATTCACACGGACCAACTGCGCAAGCAGCTCGCAAGCAAGGGTCGCGTCGATGATCAGCAGTCGGTTCTGAACTTCCGCAAGGAGATGAGGGACTCGCTTGGCCACTGGCGTGCGCAGATCAATGACGAGCTTGGTTTCCTGACCGCCAGCAACATCAGCTACGCCTACAACACCGATGGCAGCGCGCGTGTCACCGGCTCCGAGGACCTGCTGACGCAGCTTGAATACGCGGCTGACGTGGCGGCTTCTCCGACAAGCAAGCGCCATTTCCGATTTGATGGGACGAGCTTGCAGGCCGGCGCAACGGCGTCGATCGACAGTTCGCACGTACCGAAGTATGGCGCCCTTGTCGATCTGTGCGCAGAAGCCCGGACGCGCGGCATCAAGCCGGTCAAGGTCAAGGGGCAGGACGTGTATGTCCACGTCGTCCACCCGAAGACATGGGCGCGCTACAAGAAGGACGCGGATTTCCGCGACGTGCTGGTCAACGCAACCCCTCGCCAGATGGATAGCCCGATCTTCACCGGCGCCGCAGGATTCACCGTCGACGGAATCCTGTTCCACGTCAGCAACAACGTCTACAACACGCTCGGCGCCGCATCGGGCTCCAAGTGGGGTTCTGGCGGTACTGTCGACGGCACGCGATCGCTGCTGCTCGGCCAGCAAGCGCTTGCCTACGCCGACATCTGGGGTACCGATGACTGGCACGAGGAAACATTCGACTCCGGCGCCAAGAACGCGGTCACGCTCAGTCTGTACGACGGCTGGCTCAAGCCGAAGTTCATGTCTCGGCTGGATGGCGACACCGTGCAGGATTTCGGGGCCATCTGCCTCGACTACTACCTCTAAGCCAAGGAGAAAATATCATGGCCATTACCAAAGACGCCCTTGTCCAGAACGTCGTCCATAAGTTTGTGACGATTAACTTGGCCGACGTAACCACCGCCACTGACTTTGCCGCGATCGACATTCCGCCGAACTCGGTCATTCTGTCAGGGAGCCTCTATACCACGGAGGCCTGGAACTCCACCACGTCGGACGTGATGGACGTTGGCGACTCGGCCAGCCAGAACCGATACCTGAACGACGGCAACATTCGGTCGCTGGCCGCGCTGGTGGCGCTGGTGCCTACCGGCTTCGTCCATCCCGGTGGGTCGCTTACCGTCCGCTGGGTAAGCGGCGGCGGCACCCCGACAACCGGCAAGGTCCGACTCGGCGTGACGTATGCCCAGATCGGCCAAGGCATCGGGACCTACGAAACATGATAGGAACTGACAGGGGAGCAATCCCCTGTTTCACATCGAGGGCTGAATAATGCTGATGAAATCTCCCACTGAAAACCCGATCTCGTTCGGACTCCCATCAGGCTCCGGTCACTGCATGGTGCTAGGCCCGGAAGGCGAGGATGTCCCCCAGATGTTCGTGTCTGCCGCTTTCGCTGCTGGCGCGTTGCCAGCGGACGAGAAAGCCAGCGAATTTGTTGGCGGTCTTCCTCCTGACACGCCGAGCACGTCGAACATGGGGCTGATCGAGGCTGGCATCAAGACGATGCTCGAACGCGAAGAGCCAGGCGACTTCACCGCAGCCGGCCTGCCTGATCGACGCAGGCTGTCGAAGGTTGTCGGGCTGAACGTGTCGTCCGTGGATGCCGTCACCGCATGGCGCAACGTCAGTGAATCTGTCTGAGCTGCGGGCAGCGGTTCGGCGCCGGTTGCGAGACGTAACCGAGCCAACGCTGTGGTCAAACAGCGAGATCGACGCCAACCTCAACGAGGCAGAGCGCGAAGCTTGCGTCAGGGCGCTGCTGATCGAGGACAACTCTAGCCAACTCACGCAGATCGATGTCACGACAGACGAGACGCGGTACGTCATCGACCCGAGGGTGATCGATGTAATCAGCATCGAGGCTGCTTCAAACCCTGGGATTCCGTTTTACGGATGGACGATTACCGAAGGATATCTTGTTCTCGATCGCCCGCCTTCTGCTGACGACACGCTGACGATCCGCTGCTACAGGCTTCCGCTATCGGATATGGAGGCGGACGATGACACGCCAGAGATCCGCGCAATGCACCACGATCGCATGTGCGACTGGGCAATCAGCTTGTGCTATCTGGTCCCTGACGCTGACGCCTTCGACCAACAAGCATCCGACCGATACGCGGCGCGATTCACGCAGTCGTTTGGCGAGCGGCATAGCGCCCTGACGATGCGCAACCACCGCGACAAATCAGCCTGTGTCGTTTCCGGCAACGGCTACATCTGACGCCCAATGGCGCCACCGCCCAGCAATTACCGCCGAGCCTCTCGCATAAGGATGCACAAATGACCGAAACTACCGAAACTCCGATGATCCACACGTCAAAAGGCAATCTGCCGATCGCGGACCTTGAACGGCGCGTCACGTGGAACGACGACGGAGACACGATCACCTGCTGTCCGGAGCTGTGGCTTGGCGACGAGTGCGTCAAGCGGGAAGTCCATATTTTACAACGCAAGGGCTTCGAGGCCCTTGGAGCATCAGGAGCAATTTAATGGCTAATACGGCGGGCATTGCCCATAGTTTCAAACATCAGTGCATGCGCGGTGAACATCAACTCGGCGCCGCAACTATTACCTCTCGTGGCAGCTTGACCTCGCCGACTACCGACACCATCAAGGCGGCCTTGTTTCTGTCTTCGGCGTCACGCGGGCCTACCGACGGCACGTACACGACGACTGGCGAATGCACTGTCGCCGGCGGCTATTCGGCTGGAGGCATCACCGTTACGAACGCGAATGCGCCGAGCCTGGACACGACTACCGGGATCTGGACTCCATCGGCATCGCTGGTGTTCAGCAACATCTCGCCGGCGTCGTCGGTGGATTGCGTGATGATCTACAACTCAACGCAGGGCAACAAGAACATCGAGACGTGCACGTTCACGGCGCAGACTCCGGTGGCAGCCGATCTGACGCTAACCATGCCAGCAAACACTGCTGCGGCTGCGCTGCTCCGAATCGCGTAATACGCCTTTCTGATCTAGCCATCATGTTGTAAAGCAAAACATCCAGATTGATAACTTAAAGGAACTGCTATGCAAAACCGAATCGCAAACACAACGTGGGCTGCCTTGATTTTCTGCATGCTTGTGTTTTTCACGGGCATTGTCAGCGCCGCCGGGCTGACTGTTGGACAACGAACGGCACTGGCGGCAGATATTGCTGCTGCGCCCGAGTTCAACGCCGTCCCACACAACGAGAACGGCGCCTACACGATCGCCGAAGCCTACAACCTGCCGACCGCAAGCTTCGTCGTCTGGAAAACGTCAGTCAATATCGACGAGATCATGCGCAACGGCATCGACTGGACCAGGGTCGACAATCTCAGCGCCGGCAGAGCGCGAATCTGGGACTGGCTAAGCAGGCTCGGCATGTTCGACTGCAGCCGGGCGAATATTCGGTCTGGGATCGACGCGACATGGGTAGGCACGGCTGCTGACCTGGCGGTCCGTGCGACGGTCTATACGCACTGCAAACGCAAGGCGACGAGGGTCGAAAAGCTATTCGCGACAGGCACTGGTACCGATGCCAATCCGGCGCTGCTGGTGTTCGAGGGCGCCATCAACTATCGCGATGTCGCCGACGCGATGCAGTGGTGATCTGCCATGTCTGACATCAAGACAAAATATCCATCAACGTCCAGCGTAGCGCTGACGATCAGCCTGGCGTCACTTGCCAGTGGGTCGTCTGGGGTATTCACCGCCGGGCAGGAATCGACGGCCGTCGACAACACCAGCAACCTCGATGTTGATCACCTGCTGTCAGGCGTCATCCGGGCCGGCACGTCCCCGACATCAAGCCGGTACATCAACGTCTATGTCTATGCCAATATCAGCAGTTCAAGCGGTACGCCGACCTACCCGGACGTTCTGGACGGCACCGACTCGGCAGAAACATTTACGTCCGCCAACGTCATGAACGGCATCGTCAAGTTGGCCGCATCGCTGATCATAGACAGCACGTCGAACCGGGACTATTTCTTCGGTCCTGTGTCGATCGCTTCGCTGTTCGGCGGCGTGCTGCCGAAGTTCTGGGGCGTGTTCGTTGCTCATGACACGGCCGTGGCCCTGAACGCCACCGGCGGCCAGCACGTCCTGACGTACGAGCGCATTCAGGCTCAAACGGTCTAAGCCGCCGTGGCTTTCCCATTCAAGACGACACGGGCGCACGCTCCGCGGAGATTCGTCGGTCTGTCTGGATCGCCGCTTGCTGCCGGGCTGGTGTATGCGGCAGGCAGCAATTTTCTCTTCAACCAGGCGAGTGGTGGCAATGGCGGGCTGGTTGTTGGCGGACTAGTTGTAACAACTCCACGCGGTCCTGTGCTGAAGCTCAACGGCACAAGCGAGTATGTGAAACTCGGGACCAGCGTTGGTGGGGTTGATCTGTTTGCCGACGCAACAAGGCAATGGTCTGTCGTGGCTCTGGTTAGGCAGGCGGCAGCCTCGTCTACCGGAGCTATCGTTGCAAAAACTTCGCAATCCCCGACATTACGGGCTTTTCACCTGTATTTCGAAACGGGCGTATTTTATTGCCATACGCGCGGATCGCAGACAAACCTTGGTGGGTCGGCATCCAACACAAACTTCCAGCAGATAACCCAAACCTGGGACGGGGCAGTATCAAAGTCGTTCCGTGATACTGCAGCTGAAGTGTCGGTATCCGTTGGAACAGCCGCTAACGAGACTTCTGAGCCTATTGTTTTCGGTGCTCGCAATTCAGGCGCCTCTCTACTGCTGGCTGGAGAGATTGCATACGTCCTGATCTACAACCGGGCGATTTCGCAAGCTGAGCACATCGCGATCCTCAAGAATCCCGGGCTTATTTTCGCCCCGCATCCACAAAGATTGTTGGTTCCGTCAGGAACGGCTGTATATGAGGCCGCGCTATCCGGCAATGCATCAACATCCGCACAAGGCAACGTAACTCCATCAATTTCGCTGGCCATTGCCGGCAACGGCGCAACGGCTTCAGCAGGAACGGTATCTGTCGGGAGCACGTTCGAGGCCGCGCTGAGTGGTAATTCAGCAACGGCTGCGGCCGGGGATGTCGCGCCGTCGCTGTCGCTGGCGCTGTCTGGCAATGGCGCAACAGCATCAGCAGGGGCTGTTGCTGCAGGGCTGTCATCCGCCGTGTCTGGCAACGCCGCGTCAGCGTCGGCAGGAAGCGTCACGCCGGCAATAGCGCTGTCGATTTCTGGCAACGAGGCGACCTCATCTGCAGGGACCGTTGAAGTCGCCGGGGTGTTCGGCGCAGCCCTGACAGGGAGCGCGGCGACATCCGCGGTCGGTTCGCTCACCCCGTCCGTGTCTGTGGCGGTGGCTGGCGCTTCGGCAACAGCATCTCAAGGAAGTGTCGGCAAAGAGATCGGCAAGTCAATCGCCGGCAACTCCGCGTCGTCGGCTGCCGGGTCGGTTTCCCCATCGCTGTCGATTGCAATCTCTGGCAACGCCGCTACGGCCAGCGCGGGGTCTGTCGTCCCGTCAGGTCCGATCGTGGTCGGTCTTACGGGGAATGGTGCGGTTGCATCGGCGGGCATTCTGTCCGTGTTCGGCGCCATTCCGTTCCTGCCGCAGACCGGCATCGATACGATTGTCGAGTCCTACACGAAAGACCTCGTGTATCAGGCCGTCACGAGGCCGCTCGTGTTCATCGCCAGGCACCACAGATAGGAACAGCATGAAGCCGATCGATTTCGAGATCGTGAAGGGCAAGACCTTTCGCGCGGTAGTCCAGTGGGAAACCGACCCGATCATCTACAAGGAGATCACCGGGATTTCAAAGACGGCTCCGGTCAGGATCACGGTCCCAGGTCACGGCATGCCTGATGGTCGCAAATGCGCCATTACCAACGTCCGCGGAATGACAGAGATCAACGCGGCAGCCAACAGTGTGGCGGAAAGGGACCGCCGGCCAGTTACCGTTATCGACGCGGACACGATTGAAATCAACTCGATTGACGCCACCGGGTTTCATGCCTACACGTCCGGCGGGATTCTGCAGTACCGCACGCCGGGCGATCTGTCCGTATATACCAACGCTCGGGACACCTTCAAGGCCCGTGCTGGGGCGGCTGGAAGCAACAAGCTTCGCTGCTCTGTTGCAGGTACAAGCGGCGCGACAAAGCCGACAGGGGCGAGCGTTGACGGGTCTGTAACGTGGGTTGCGACGACCAATCCGACGACGGTCGAATGGACCGCCAGCACGGCATTCGCTGAGGATGACGTGATCGACACGCTGTCCCTGATGTTCTGCTCTGTCGACAACGGTCGAATCGAGATCGACAACGCGGCCAAGACCATCACGTACCTGATTTCTGCAAACGACACGTCGCTGATCGACTGGAAGCGGGCGGTGCATGAGCTGGAAATGATCGCACCCGGAGCCACGTTCGTTGATGATGAGGTGGTATCTGTAATCCCGGTCAGCAAGGTATCCGTCGTCGAGGAAAGCACGACATGACTGCTCTTGAGATAGCCAGTTACCTTCTGCGGCACTGCAAGGAGGGGCGCGGCGCATGGTCGGTGAAGCTCGGCACGCGCGGCCTCGACTCGCTCCGGACGAAAAGCGCCCCGCTTGATTTGGTCGTGCCGCACGCTCCTGACGAGATCAGCCACGACGGGCAGCACAACGTCTTCTTGAGGGCTTCCGATGGCGGTCGATAGTCAGTGGTCTAACGTCGTCCTGCTGCTGCCGCTCAGTAGCGACCTGCTTGATGCAAAGGGACACACAGTAACGGCCGCTGGAGGCGCAGCGCTGTCGTCGGCTGTCGGTAATCCGTTCGGGGCTGGGAATGCGCTGTCTCTTGATGGATCAACGAAATATCTGACCATTGCAGATAGCGCAGACTTCACGCTTTCCGCAGGAGATTTTACAGTCGAGGCATGGGTAAGGTTTGTCTCGCACGCATCGAACATGGTGATCATTGGCCAGAGAGTGGCAAGCACGACCGATCATTCGTTCACGATTGAATACAACTCTGGCGCTGCTGGAATTAGATTCAGCTACACCACGAACGGGACAAGCAATACAACCGTTGATAGATCGTGGTCGCCATCTGACGGGGTTTGGTATCACGTCGCAGTAATCAGGGTCGGTACGACGGTACGGATAAAGATAGACGGCGTTCAAATTGGTGCCGACTATACGATTGGATCGTCGGCTATCCACAACAGTTCTGCGCCTTTGTATGTCGGGGCGGTCAACTCTACTCCGGCAGGATTTTTTAATGGGTACATTGGCCCTGTTCGCATAACGACTGACGACAGGACAATTACGGCGGCGCCAACAAATCCATTCCCGCGTCCGACGATTTCAGGAACGGTGCTGGACGAAACGGAAGCGCCTGTCGCCAAGACGATACTCGTTTATGACCGCAGCTCAGGGTCCTACGTCGGAGGCGCGAATTCGAGCGCATCGACAGGCGCATACACGTTCTACCCGGCAGACTTCGGCGAACATCTGGTCGCGCGAATTGACGAACTGGCTGACCCGTATTGGAGCAGCGTGGCGCTTGCCGCAAGGCTTACAGGGAGCAACGGAGGAACGAGTTTTCCTGTTCTTGTCGGGCCTTCGCTGTCAAAGACCGGAACGGTCACGACGACCACGACAACGCCGACTACAGACCCGTTCGGGACCGGGAGCAGCGCGCTATTCACCGGCGCCGGCAACTACCTGAACACCGGGGCTCTGGCGGCAATGCTGCCGGGGACCGTCTACACGATTTCCGGGTGGGTCTATCTGTCGGCGCTCGATGGCGCCAGGACAGGGATCATTTTCATTGGCGATACCGCATCCGACAACAATAGAACATCGATCGGAGTGTTTCCAGATGGATCGATCGAGTTTTACGCGCAGGCAACGTCTGCCGTGCATACCGCAGCGTCAGCGGCAGGCGTCATCACTACTGGAGCGTGGATTCACTTCGCGGCAGTGCGGAACGGCGTAAACGCATGGCTGTTCGTGAATGGCGCGCATGTGGCGTCGGCTATTGCGACAGGTACAGAATCTACCGGAAATAACTTCCATCTCGGCGCGTCAAGGTCTGGCGGTGCGATACGCGGGATGCAGGGAAATCTGTTCGACGTTCAATACACCAAGCGGGCGGTATATCTGTCGGCATTCACGGCGCCAACCGAGCCGTTTCTTGTCGGTCTTGCTGACGGCGGCAGCGGCGAAAACGCAATAATCTACGACCGGGTCATCCCCGGAGGATAGGAGAGCAGTATGACTCAAGATGTGCGATTCAGCAGGGACGTGTCAGGGGACATGCTGCTTCCGCTGCAGGCGAAGCTTGACGGCGTAACCGGAGCAATGCTCATCCGCCTTTACGATGGCACTCGGCCGGCCACACCAGAAACCGGAATTACGACACAGACGAAGCTGTCTGAAAGCGCTTCGAGCAGTACAACAACGTGCGCAACAGAAACGCCAACCGGGACGCTCACGTTCGCCAGCATTCCAACCGTGACCGCCGAGGCATTCACCAGCCCGTCATCTCGCACGGCGACATGGGCGAGATGGTGCATGAGCGATGGCACGGCTGTATTTGATTGCGATGTCGGAGCAGTCGGCAGCGGAAAGTTCATCGAGATGGTCTCGACAACAGTCGTCGCAGGCGCTCCGGTTGCGTTCTCGTCAGCAACAATCACGATGCCGTAACCCTGTGTGTCTTACACCCCTCCATCCTGGAATGCCGTTGACTTCAGCGGTACCGGAGATGTCGTATCCGGGCCGCAATGGGACCGTGTCGACTTCATCACGCCGCCGGCTGCGCTCGCTCGTGTATCCGGCATCATTCAGCCGGTCGGGCTGGTCGAGGCGTACAGCAACAATATCGCCGTCGCTGGCGTTATCCAGCCGGTTGGGACCGTCTCGGCCTACAGCAACACCCTGTCTGTTGCCGGAGTCATCCAGCCAGTCGGGGCCGTCGAGTGTTGGTACACGGCGCGCGGCGCTGTTGCGGGGATTGTTTCCCCGATCGGGCACGTGGCCGCCGCATCCGGCACAGGCGGAACGATTGCTGGAACCGTCCAGCCGGTCGGCTACGTTCGTGCGGATGCTGTTGCGCTGGCCGCTATTGCCGGCGTTGTGTCGCCAATTGGTGCCGTTCAAGCGACTGGCTACACGTTCTCAGCAAGCGTTACCGGGATCGTTCAGCCAGTCGGATTTGTTCCGGCTGTCATTGGATCTCTGGCCACCATTCGCGGACTCGTTCAGCCAGTCGGATCGGTTCTCGGGGCAAGAACCTTCCGAGCGTCTATTCGCGGTATCGTCCACCCTGTGGGTGCGTGCCAAGTAGTTGCTTCTGAAGGCCCGACAATGGTTATCTGCAGCGTCAGAACAAAAATTCAACCCATTGGATCGGTGGTGATCAGTGTCTAAGCAGCGATCAGTTCAAATCGGCCCGTGGCCCGCCGGTATCAACAACAGCGCTCACGACCACGCTTTACCGGATGGCGCATGCCGCGATGCGCTCAATGTCGATTTCGCCGACGACGGCCGAGCACTGTCCAGGCCGGGCTACTCCGAAACCGTCGCCATCGACAACGGGCACAGTCTCATGACCATCGGTGGCAAGACGTTCATCGCCATTGGGACTGAGCTTCATGTGATCACCGGCATGTCTCCGCTGGTAACGACGCTGCTGCGCACGGGGCTGTACATCCTGCCGATCAGCTACGCCGAGCGCGGTGGCGAAGTCTGGTGGAGCAACGGCGTGCAGTCTGGTAGGTGCGGGCCTGACAACACTGACCATCCATGGGTAACTCCAGCGCCAGCGAACATCACCGAGGTATTTGCGGGCGTCGGGACGCTGCCGGCCGGGTCGTACAGGCTGGCAATCACGCATTCCATGAGCGACGGCGAAGAGTCGGCCGCGTCCGACATCGAGGCGTTCGATCTAGTGTTTCCGGGCTCGATCGACATCACGCTGCCGGCGGCAACTGCCGGGACGGATTCATTCAACATCTATTGCTCACGCGCCGATGGCAAGGTACTGCAGAAGTACAGCACGGTGTCGGCGGAGACGGCGAGCGTCAGCATCACGGCGAACCCGGACGGGCGGCAGCTTCGCGAGCGAGCCTTCCTCAGACCGCTGCCTGCCGGAGACTCAATCTGCTTCCTCGGCGGCCGCCTGCTGTCGATGAAGGGCGAGTTCATCTACTACTCGGCGCCGTACGACTACGGGCTGCACAACCCGGACGAGGATTACTTGGTGCTCGGCGCATCGGGCTCGATCATGGCGCCAGTCGAAACGGGGCTGTTCGTTGCGGCCGATCGGACTTGGTTCTACGCCGGGGCGGACATCAAGGCCGCCGACCCAGTTGAGGTTATGCCTGTCGGCGCTGTTTCTGGAACGGCGTTCAGGCATCCGGACAACGAGGCGGTGGGCTGGTTCTCGGCTGACGGGCTGGCGATCGGGTCGCCGGATGGCAGTGTCGCGCTGCCGCAGAAGAAGCTCGGGTTCATCGCCCCTGCCGCGCTAACCGGATCGGCGTGGATCAGGCAGCGCGACGGGATGGCCAATGCGGTTTTCAGCCTCGACGGGACGTCCACCTACAGCAAGCAGGTTGCGGCCGAATTCACGGCGGCGCGAATCCTCTACAACGACGATTCGACTACGATGAGCGTCAATCTGGCCACCGGAGCCACGGCCCGATACGGGGAGTGGCATTTCAATTCCTGTGCGACGTTCGGTGGCGACGAATACGGGTGCAATTCCGCAGGGCTCAGCCTGCTCGAAGGCGATACCGATATGGGCGCCGAGATCGAGGTCGTTATTCATTGCGGACGCGTCGGCTTCGGGTCGCTGAAGATCAAGGCGACAGAGTGCGTCTACGTATCAGGCCAGTCGTCAGACGCGCTGGTGGTCGACATCATCCTTCCTGACGACACCGTCTACAGCTACCCGGCGCGGACATTCAGCACCACGCACGCCGTAACGCGACACGACGGCATGAAAGGGCTGATGAACAATCGCCAGTCGTCGTTTCTGGTGGCGATCAAAAATCAGGACGGTGCGAGCATGGAAGTGTCTTCCGCTACCGTGCTTATCAACGAGTCGAGCCGACTGATATGAGAGGGCAGTTCATCACTGAGATAGAAGTCGGGATCACGGACGATGGGCGGTGGCGGATTTTGTCGCCGCTGGTTTATTCGTCGGATGAGTTCGGCGAGATTGTTGTGCCAAGGTGGTTCGTGACCAACTTTTCCAGTATCCCGCGCCTTCCGTTTTCCTTGTGGGTTTGCGGGAATGCCGCGCACGCCGCCAAAACGCTGCATGACTACCTGTATTCGTCAGGGATGTTTCCCAGGAAGGTGGCCGACCGCATCTTTCTGGACGCGATGGACGCCATCGGCGTGCCTTCATGGCGACGGCATCTGATGTACTTCGCGGTACGCTCTCTCGGGTGGCTGTTCTACAGGAAGCAAAAGCGTGTCGGCCCTGCTTGACGAGATCAAGGGGCTGATGTCGGCGGCTCCGCCAAACGTCTACCTGCTGGACCGTAACCTAACCGGCGAGGTGCTGGTGATTGCGGACAAGCATGTCTGGCTGTCAATCTCTCGCCCGGAATTCAACCTACAGCGAGAAGAATACCGGGTACTGGAGTGGGGCAACGAGCGGCTGGACGACATGCTGAACGCGCATTTCTTCTGTTCTAAGTGGGAAATGAAAACTTGGCTGTGCGATCGGTTCGTCGACATGAAGGTGCCGTCGTGACGTGGCCGTTTGACGACGGATCTGACCTGCCGCTGCGCGAGGGTCTTGACGTTGGCGGTGCGCAAGAGCGGCAAATGGCATCCTTCGTCGGCGGCTATAGCGGCATCCGGACCGTGGAGGAGCGCAACCCTGACGGATCAATTACGACGCTCAGGACGCGATGGGGTCGCCCGATATTCGAGACGACGACGCTTCGGCTGTCCGGTACCGGCACGACGCTGCTGCGCGGCTTTGTGGCCAGAGCGTCGTCGCGCTCTGTGCTGTTCGATCCCTACACGCTTGAAGTGCTGAACACTGACTATTCGCCGGCGCTCAACACGTACGCCGTCCAGGACTTCGCTACCACGTGGAACGTGCCGACCGGTGATGACACGCACTGGTACGACGTGGTGCTGTTCGACGGCACGACGATCAAGGTCAACGCGAAGGCCATGCCAACGCTCGGTATCACGGCGAATCACGGCTATCCGGCGATCCCTTACGTCATCAACCGCGAAACGGCAGAAGACCAGTACGGGAATGCCGAGCGCAACAGTATCGAGAAGCGCGTCTTCGCTGTTGGCCGGGCGGACGTGAAGGCGTGGGGCGGTGGTGGCGTTGTCGAGACGCTGACACCGACCGCGCCAAGGAGCGAAAACCGTTCGATGACCATCGGACAGCGGACTGATGCGGCGGCGAACAAAGCGTGGCTCGGGCAACTCTATCATCCTGCTGCCGGGTGGGACGCGGCCGGCGAATGGGACTTCACCAGCGCGGAAGTGACGATGTTACTGACGTCGACGTATCTCGTCAAAGTTGATGGAGGCGCAAACGTGGCTATGACGCCGCCGACACTTTCCGACGACGGACCAAGCAGCGGGTCTGTGAACACATCCATCCTTCTGCCAACAACAGAAATAGGGCTAACAGGGGCCGGCGAAGTATCCAGCACAACCGCATTCACTTCTAACGTGCTAGGTGGTGGAGGTGGTGTAAACGGAGGGTATTACGCTCGCTGGCCGTGGTCTGGAACCGTGTCAAAGCCGCTTCAAGGCGACATTGGGGCGAGTTATACCAGGACCGGATATTCCGGTGTTGTAACATCGTCTGAAGTTCAGGCTGGCGTACAACTAGACTACTCGGCATCGAACATCAAGATATGGGATTCTCGGTACGAGCAAACATCGCTCGCATCTCAAACTGTTGCTTTTGCTGACGCGGATGGATTTACGTCGACTGCTTCTGTGGAAATGACAGGAGACTCATCAAATCTTTATTGGGGTCAACACTTTACATCTCCGATCGTCGATGGGTTGAATGCAAACCCACCAGGCCCTTACCGTGGGGCTACCGAAAAGTACGTTTACGCAGGTGCGATTTCAGGAAGCGCGTGCACGAGAAACTACGAGATTCAAACAGGCGAAATGAGCGTTTCTACGCTTGTTGGGGACTTGCTAATTGATGTGTCGTTTTCGCGCAACCAATCATACGGGCCGCAAGCGCAGTATTCTGCGGTAGGCGGGTATTACGCGAGTTTTCTAGCTGTTCCATACGGGCTAATTGGCGCATCAAGCGGAATGGGGGTCGGGAATACGCTGTCAATGATTCCATATGTTAGCCCTTCGACAGACGAAACGTGGATCAGGAGGTATCACGGCGTTTGGCAGCCTGGGCCAAGCAATTACTGGCAGCCGGCCGAGGCGGTTGATACGATCAACGCTAAGTTTTCAGACATGCGCGCCAACTTTATCGCGCAGACGTATTTTTCTAGCGAGTCCTCTAGCGGAATAAACCGATCCCCAAATAGCTACTACTCCGCATCAATCAATCCAAGTGTCACTCTCGACACGTCCTCTATGTCGTGGTCGTCAAAAGATTACATCCTCTACGACGACACGAACGGCGCCTATATATCTGTCGAAGGCGAGTTTGTTGGGGTTGATACATCAGCAACACTCACCGTCACGCTGAAGGTGCAAACGAGGCACCATACTGTCCAACAGACGCTTGGCGAGTACAGCTACACCTATTCGCAGCTTGTGCAGGAGCGCGAGATTGGGGCAACTGGAAAGTACGCCATGCCATCCCCGCAGATTCGCGCCATCTTCGCCCCGCTGTATCAGG
>ERZ724506.83-NODE-83-length-36680-cov-12.316669_pt1 | contig 36680 bp, 63 predicted proteins | sample MGYA00376039_ERZ724506 | MGnify/ENA primary metagenome ERZ724506 (study PRJEB28724, sample SAMN07190887) | wastewater metagenome | isolation source: effluent of sewage treatment plant in Hong Hong | place: USA: Christiansburg, Virginia | collected 2016-03-01 ... | reverse complement strand
AATATTATTGGAAACTACTTTCGTACTGCTGCGCTCAACATTGGTCAGACATAACTAATGGCTACCCGCATATTAATCATACAAACACAACCAAATAAGTCAGATAAGTCTGATTTAACCGCCAACTCACTAAGCGGAATTAATTAGTGGGATTTAAAAATAAAGATTATGACACCCGAACACGATTTAATATTTTACCCAAACAGCCCGATAATGGAGCAAGAGGTAAAAGACGATTACGAGAACTTTTCAGAGCTTGATATAGTCAAGCAAGAACGAGCGCATTATCAAAGGTTATACAGCGCAGAATATTCCAAAATTGAAGCGATTAAAGATGTTGTTAACTACGGGCGTTCAATAGAATCGCAAAACGGCACAGCGAATATCATACTTAACAAATTAGAAAGCATTATTAACGAAAATAAATAACGTTCCGATTATTTGCGTTCGGTGGGCGTTACACCGCCAAAGATGAGCAAATTGTATTTTTTAAAGACGGAATCACAACAACTTATTTAAGCGATGATGTTGCTGAAGATAAAAAATTCTTTACTCGATACTCACATTATAAAATCAAAGAAAAACAACTTAATCCTATTTTCAAATGAAACCAACCATCAACCTATTAACATCACTATTACTGATTTTTATAATTGGTTTGATGTTCCCTGCACTTGCAATTTTAGTAATGGCAGTAGTATTTATTTACGGAATCATATACATCGCCAGATCGTGCAAAGACCTTAATCGAAATGGATTTGGTAAAAAGAGTGAGTTATGAAAACCCTATTACAAATATCAACCAAACATAAAATATCAAAAGGAACACTTCGACACCGAGTTGATAAGTACGGGATTTTAGGACAGAAAGTCGGCAATTTATTTATGTATACCGATGCAGAAGAATCAAAAATAATAACCGTGCCACCAAAAACCGTTAGAGTTCCTAAAATTAAAACCAGCCACAATCTTATCCAAACATTCAGATTAATGCACCCATCACTAGTAGCAGAAGAAGTGGCTTATGCGTTGTCAATTGATTTAGAACGAGTACAAATAGCGTTCAAACAAGAATATTTAACATTGCCTAGTAAAATGAATCGGGATTAATTTGTAATTTAGCGCCTATGAACAACGTAAAAGAAATGATTGCAACTGTACAAATGTACATTCATCATAGAAAAAATATTGAAGTAAAAATCGACATTAGAAACACTAGAGATTTGTTTTTACTTACACAGGCATATAACACCGCTATTGAATGGATGAACGAAAATAACTTTATTGTTATTAGATAGTTATTCACTACAATAGAGTTCGCACTAAAGGTTCTGGAACAACCTAGCAAACAAAACACAATTAGCCAATTTACCAAAGCAACGGTTCCAGAGTTGTTAGTAGTAAGTTGGTTTTTTTAATTATATGAGATTATGTTACTATCAAAAAATTGGAGATTGTCATACGATGACAACAACGTAAATTTAGAGTTCTTTGAAACGAGAGAACGTAAGAAAAAAGGAACTGACGAAAAAGAACCTTTTGAATTTGTAGAGCCGTATCATTACCCTACAATTAAAACCGCTTTAATTGCCTTTCAACAAAAATATATTAAAGGTTCGGAATCGGCTACAGAATGTTTGAAAAGAATTGATGAAGTTGAAACTATTATTAAAAATTTAAAGGTTTAACAACATCCCATCACATCGGGATTTAATTTAAAAAATTATGAGTACATTAACACACATCGACAAATTAAGAAACCCTAACTACTTAGGCGGTTGGGATTTATTAGACGAGAACGGAAAAACCGTTGACCGAGTTGTTACCATTAAAGAAATCAAAAACGAAATGGTATTTCAACAAAAATCACAATTAGAAGAACAAGTAATTACCTTGTTCTTTGAAGAGTGCAAACCTATTATTCTGAACGCTACCAATAGAAAAACTTTGAAAAAAGTTACGGGTACAGAATACATCGAGGAAATGGTAGGTAAGAAAATCCAATTGACCACAAAGCGAATCAAAGCGTTTGGCGAGTTTCACGATGCAATTAGAATCACAACTAATAAGCCAGCGGATATTGCACAAGCGAAGCCGATTGATATTGGAGTTTGTAAGGTTCGACTAGGGAAATCAACTACACTTGTAGAATTGCAAACGGCTTGGGAAACATTAACGCCAGTAGAGAAAAACGCTGCTGAAATTATTGCTGAAAAAGAACGTTTAAAAGGGATATTGAAGTAATGGAATTTCACTACGACTTAGAGCAAGGTAGCGTCGAATGGCTAGAGAAAAAGCACGGACAAATTGGTGGCACTAAAGCAAAACTACTGTACACTAAAACCGACACGCTACTTATCGAAATGCTTGCTGAAATAATCGAGCCATTTGATGAAGATGCTGACGAAAGCTATAAATCTGACGCAATGGAAAACGGTTCTAATTTAGAGCCACAAGCACGCATCGAATTAGAAGCATATACTGGTGTGCATTTTAAAGAGTGCGGTTGGATTCAATCCGATAACCCTATTGTGGGTATTTCACCAGATGGTATTTCAGATTGTGAAACAATCCAATGCGAGATTAAATGCCCGCAACCAAAGGCGCACATTAGAATGTGTTTGAATGACGAAATACCACGTGAGTATATTCCGCAATGCGTTCATGCGTTTGTTGTTAATAGCAAGTTAGAAAAGTTGTACTTTTGCAGTTACAGACCAGAGAATACATTAAAGCCGTTGTTCGTTAAAGAGTTGACTAGAGATAGTATAGTTGATATAGGATGGACTAAAAAAGTAGAAGTAGAAGTTATAGGAGCGAAAGGTGTTCCCATCAAACCAAAAATAGAAACCGTAACCGATTATAGAACTATCACCGATTGGGTAAAAGTTTGCAACACAGCGGTTACGGAACTACAAGAACAAATAACAGAATCAATTAATAAATTAAATTTTTAAGTATGGAAGTAAAAGGAACGGTTCATTTAATTGAACAAACGCAAGAAGTAGGCAACAACGGTTTTAAAAAGCGTTTGATTGTAGTTAAAACAGATGGAGAATATCCGCAATTCATACCAGTTGATTTTGTTAAAGATAAATGCGCTATCTTAGATGGCTATGCAGTCGGTCAAGTGGTTGAAATTTCCGTAAATATGCGAGGAAATGAATACGAAGGAAAATATTATTTGTCGCTTCAAGGTTGGCAAATTAAAAAAATTGAAGGAACATTTTAACACTAAAACACCCGATTAAGTTGCGGGTGTTATTTTTTATTCTTACTTTTGTGTTAAGTAATATTGTGAGATTTATTACAGAGCAAAAATATTATAAAAATCCGATGCGGAAAAGCTAATCTCACTTTAGGCTTGACTGTATCGGATTTTACATTTTTTACTACATGAACAAATCATTATTAAAAAAGCTAGTCGATTGTGGTTTCTCTATTATTCCAGTTGATGAAAATAAATGCCCTATTGGCGCATGGAAAAAATATCAAACATCACAAAGAACTAAAGATGAGATTGATTTATTAAATTCACCTTTATATGGTTTAATAACTGGATACAATAATCTTGAGGTTATTGATATTGATTTGAAAGTATTTGCAACGCTTCAAGAACAAAACGATTTTTGGAATGAGTACATTGCTTTTTTAAAAGATAATATTGACGACTTTGATTTGAAATTTGTTATTTATAAAACTAAAAGGCAAGGTTATCATATTCTTTATAGATGCACAAAAATACAAGGCAATACAAAAATTGCAAGGTTAAAAGAGCATAAAGAGGCAATTATCGAAAGTCGTGGTACTGGTGGTATGGTTGTAATTTATGAAAATAAAATTAGTAAACTGTCTTATGCTGAAATACAAGAAATATCTGAACGGGATAGGGATATTGTTTGGTCAATATCTAAAACATACAACTACATAAACGAGGTTGAAATTGAACAGCCCAAAATAAAAGAAACTACTTACGATGATTCGATTATTAAGCCTTGGGATGACTATAATCAAAAGGTTTCGATATTCGATATTGTTGGAGAAGATGTAAAAGTAGTTCGTCAATTAAGCGATAAATATATTGTTAAACGGATTGGTTCTGAAAACCCTACTTCTGGCAGTATTTTTAAAAGTAATGGGTGTATGTATTTATTTTCTACTGGAACTATTTACCCACATGAAAAACTAATAACGCCTTTTATTGCTTACACTTGGAAAAATCACCACGGTAATTTTACAGAATCTGCTAAACAGATTTATAAAGATGGTTTTGGAACTAGGATAGCTAAAAAAAATAAGGAAATAGAAAAACGTGAGTTACCAAAAATAAACGAAACGGATTTAGTTTTTCCGATTGAAATATTTCCTAAACCAATACAAGCATATATTTTAGAATGTAATGAGACTTTAGATAGTTCAATTGACTATATGGGTTGTTCTATGCTTTGGATGATTTCTGTAATAGTCGGTAACTCGATACAAATTGAAGTTAAAAAAGGTTGGAATGAAACGGCTACTATTTGGCTTGCCGTTGTTGGTAAAGCTGGACTTGGTAAAACACCATCGATACATAACATTATAAAACCATTGCTTTCGGCAAACAATAAAGAAATAAAAAACTATATTAAACAAGCCGAAAAGTTTGAGTATTACGACAAATTATCTGCCAAAGATAAAAAAGAACACGAGGAAATACATAAGCCAATTAAGACGCAATTTATAGCTAACGACATTACTATTGAAGCGTTGGTAGAATTACACCAAGAAAACAAAAACAGTATTGGCGTTTTTAAAGATGAACTTGCTGGATGGTTTAAAGATATGAATAAATATCGAGAGGGTTCAGATTTGGAGTTTTGGCTATCTACTTGGAGCGGTAAAGCCATTTCTTTAAATCGTAAAACCGCTAAAAGTTCATTTGTAGATAAACCTTTGGTTTCGGTTCTTGGCGGAATACAACCAAGTATTTTAAACGCTTTTTATACCGAAGATAATAAAGACAATGGTTTTATGGATAGAATGTTATTATCATATCCAAGTTTAGAAATTGAAAAGTGGAATGATAAAGAAATGAATTACGACACTATTCAATGGTACAACGATAATATAATTGCTTTTTACGAAACGATAAAGCATAAAGTTGTAGAATACGATGATGATGGCGATATTAAACCAAAGATTGCTAAAATACCATTAGAAAGTAAAAAAGAATGGATTAGGGTTTTTAATGAGTACACAGATATTCAAAACTCAGATGACGAAAATGAGTACATGAAGTCAATGCTACCGAAGCAAAAATCTTACTTACCAAGGTTTGCTTTGTTAATAAATTGCTTTAGTAGTTTTTTTGATGTAGAATCCAAAATGGACGCTTTAGAAATATCTAAAGAATCGATTTTATCTGCTGAAAAACTATCAAAATATTTTATTGCCATGGCTAAAAAAATAAAGGTAAATTCTATCGAAATAAACGAGATAAAAACTATCATTCAATCAAACAAAAACAAGTCAATTAAAGAGCAATTTATTGAACTTTATAAATCAAACCCCGAACTAAATAAAAAAGAAGTTTCTGAAAATTTAGGCGTTTCTCTTAGAATGATATACAAATACATTAAAGAAATTGAACCAAATTGAACCAAGTTCAACGGTTCAAAGTCAATGGCAGTGCGGTTTTGAACTATTGAACCATTTAGTTCAAAATTATAAATAAAATAAAAAATAAAAATAAAAATATTTTTTTTAGAAAAAAGTTGTGAACTGGTTCAAAATAGGTAAAAATTAGTAAAAAAATCAATAAACATAAAGGCTAACAGAATTGAACCAAGTTCAATTTTAGTTCAAAATGGTTCAATTTAGTTCACAAGTAAAAAAACAGAATTATGGAATGTACAGAATGCGATTTTAAATTTGTAAAACAATCTAAAGTTAATGGCGATTTCATGCTTAAAAAACAATGTTTTAAGTGCGGTCAATGCGAGGGAAAAACTTTTAAATTTGACCTTATAGGTGGCAAACAAAACTTATTTAATATTCCTATACTTAATGAAGAAAAGTTACGGTTATTTTATGATTTACAGCAACAAAAAAGACAAACAGAATACGCTGTTAAACTAGAAGAAAAAAGAAAGGAATATTACGAATATCTGAAATCAGATAAATGGAAGTTAAAAAGGGGAAAAGTAATGTTAAGAGATAAAAATATTTGCCAAGCGTGTTTAACACGTCAAGCAACCGACGTTCATCATTTAACATACAAACACATTTATAATGAACCGTTATTTGATTTAGTTGCAATATGTAGACCGTGCCACGAAAAACTACATGAACTTGAAAATGACCTATAACCTACTACAAAAATCATTCGATATTCAATGCGATTTATTTATTAAAGGACATATTGATTACCACGATTTTTATAACCTAGAATATGAATATTTGAAAAGAAAGGAATTATTTACTATAGATTTAAACTGATGAATAAACAGAACAAAACAATACTAACCAACTTAGCAATAACTGACCTCAAACTTAAGTATCCAAACGTTCCAGACCATTGTGTGCCGGCTCCAAAGTATTCAGATAAAACAGCAAACGGATTAACAAAGTGCATTACTGACTTTTTAAAACTATCGGGATGGCAAGCGGAGCGCATTAGTTCGATGGGTAGGATGATTGATAAACGAGTAATTAATACTGATTGCTTAGGTAGGCAAAGAACGATAGGAAGCCTGCAATATATCAAAGGAACTTCAACCAATGGTACAGCGGATATTTCAGCAACAATCAAAGGTCGTTCCGTAAAGATTGAAGTTAAGATTGGCGCAGATAGACAATCCGAAGCGCAAAAGAAATATGAATCTGATGTAAATAAAGCTGGTGGTGTTTATGTGATTGCTAAAGACTTCGATATGTTTATGGAATGGTATAACAATTATATTCAATCACTATGACTTCAATAACCACCGACAAACACACATACCTATTCCATAACGGAACTTACGCAAACAGACCTTACCGAATATCAGCAACTAAAAAGAACAGTCAATTACCCGCAGCATGGAAAGACGGGCGTGGATGGTGCTGGCATTGGATTTATATATTCATATACACCGACACAAATGAGTTGTTCGGGTTTGAGTATGATTTTGAAGATAGGTTTGTTGGGAAAGTAAAAATTTAGAGATATGGAAATAGAGAAAATAATATACGAAACCACTAGAGAAATATATAGCGTTGATGATAAGTTGAGAATAGCTACTATATTTTTGTTTTGTGAAAAACTTGGAAATATAAAATTATCCGAATTGTTATATACCAATAACCATGAAAAGTTTATTTTAGATATTTCAGATGAGTTTAAAAATTATGACGTTGATTTTGAAATAAACTTTAGTAACCCAAATGTTAAATCTTCTTTTTATAAAACTCTTGAAAAAGTAAAGTTATCAATTGATGATAATGGTTTTTTAAAGGCAATTTACAATAAAGATGAATATGCATTAGTGATAAATGATATTGTAAATTATGATTTTAGCAAAGTAGAAGTTAAAAAATTTACCGAAAATCTATGTAAGCAATTGAAATTCGATTTATGAAGCAAAAAAAAACCTTATCTAGACCAATTATAAATTACAGATATTGTTTGGTAGTTACGTTTATTATACGTTACTTTGGTGTATAATTAAAACAAATAGAAATTATGACATCTCAAGAAATGAATACCAAAATTCAAAATGTAGCTAAAATTGTAGTTTCAGAAATGAACAAAGGCGGTTACAACTGTGTCGATATGTTTAATTGCATTATTTGCGGAGCGACTTCCGTTGAAAACATAGATTTTGAAAACGAGGTTTCTTACTATAGATTCCAGAAATTTGTTGCTAGAGAGGTGAGAATTTTAGACGAAAAACTATATAGAACTATATACCCTATTTATATATATAAATAGGGTTAATTTTTAAACCCATAACCACATGACACGAATAGAAATCCACCTACCCGAAGAAGAAACAAAGCAAATCGAAGCGATTGCAAAACAACAAGGTCGTAGTAGAAAAAAACAAATCGAAGTAATGCTTCGGGGATTATTAACCAATAAAATAGAGAAGTGATGGAAAATAAAAATATTTTAGAAGCAATGCTATTATTAGCAAAAACGTTAAGTTATTCTCAAACCTACAAACAATGTTTAATTGACGAGATTGAAGTAATGATTAAATCTGAAACCAAATAACACCATGAAAGACTTCACTAAAAAAGGCACAAAATTACCAGTTATTCCAGTTGGGACGGAGTATTTAACTGGGTTAACGGAAAGAAAATGGGAATCTCATTATTGCAAAAAACCTTTATATTCTCACGGAGAAACCTTAAGACGTGGCGAGGTATATATTAAAGCTGAAAAAAAGAATTACAATGAAAATGACGATTTCTACCTCATCAAACTATCCACCATCGAACGCCTAGCAAAAGAACAAGGGATGTGTAACACTAACAACAAAACAATGAAAGTAACATTACAAGAAAACGGAGAAGTAACAGTAACAGACACCGAAACAACAACAACGCTATCAAAAGTAACAGTCGATGAGATTTGTCGATTGGTTAAGGAGAAAGATAGCCCAAAGTTGGAAGTTGGGAATTGGTATCATTATATCGGCGGGTTGTACGTATGGAATAATGGAAATCAAACTTATGGTTTTAATAGTCAAAAGCGTTTTGATGACCATTACTCTTTTTCAACATCTAACGGTGCGGTTGAAGCCACCCCCGAAACAGTCGAGCAATATTTGAGAGAGGAAGCGGTTAAGAGAGGGTTTGTAAAAGGAACTAAATACAAACATATTAAATTTGATACAGTTAAAGTTTTAAAGAAGCCAGAGAATTTGAAACTAATATTGCATAACGATTGCAATAATTTAACAGACGGGTGTGGCGGTTCTATTTTCGATAACGGAGTTTGGGCAACAATAATCCAACCCGAAACAATCACAAGAGCCGAAGCGGAGAAACGATACGATGTGAAAATAACGGATTAAAACTATGGACTTAATACAAGAAGCTAAAGACAGAGGTTATAGAAAAGGCACAGCTATTAGATACGTTGCTCATGCGATTGATTATGTTGAGGGCGATTATTTTGAAGTAGAAGACGGAAAATTGAAAGCCTATGCAAAACCAAAACATGAAAGAAAATGTTTTGATGATTACAGACACGATACTTTGTTTGATGGTGAAAAATGGGTTGAAATAGTTGACCCGTCTAAAAGAAGCGATGAACAAAAATCAATCGATGATATGCATAATATTTACAAATAACAACCCACAACCCCTAGCATTTATTTGTTGGGGGTTTGGAATTTTTATATATCTTTAACCTTTAAAAACAAAACACAATGAAAACACTTTTATTATTCTTATCGATTTTATTCTTATCTTGCACGCCAGATAGCGATAATGAAGAACAAACAACACCGGATTGCCGATGCGCTACTATTTTAGAATCCGAAAGGTTTGTAATTCAAAACCAAGTTATTTCGGTTTTAATAATCGAAAATGACTGTACAGGTGTTCAAAGACAGATCGAAAGAAACGGTATATTCGAGGTCGGTGGAAAAATATGTGATTAAAACATGATAGAACAACTTTCGTTAAACGACAGTCTTTGGAGAAAAATAGCCTTTACTATTTGTAAAGATAAAGACACCGCCGACGAGATAGTTCAAGAAATGTATTTACGGTTTGAAAAAATAAAATCAACCGAGCCGAAATACATATTTTCAATTTTAAGAAATATATTTTATGATACTTTAAAATCAAAAGAAGTATTGGAAAATAATTTTAGCCAATACGAAACAACTGATGAGGAATATCAAGAACCGATAATCGATACTTTTAGAACAAAGGAAGAGTTTAAAGAATTATTACAACCGTTAACATGGTATGAAAGAACAACCTTTGAATTATCAAACCAACACGGTCAAAGAAAACTATCGAGAATGACTGGTATACGATTGCAAACAATTCACGAAATAAATAAAAAAGTAAAAAAACAAATAGCATGGCAAATAAAAGAAAACCAATCTTTGTAGTTACATTTCCAACACCGACACCAATGGTAGTTGTTGCAGAAATCCAAAAGAACCTAGAAGCTTATTTATCGAAAGACTATTATATTCTTACAGGTGTTGACGGTGATTGCATGAAATATAACTTACTTGGAGAATCAACAATAAAAGAGTTCGAAGCATTGCAAGAAAAAGCAACGGTTGAACTTTTGAAATACATAAATGAAAATGGCAAGCAACAAGAAAATTAAATTCGGAACCGCTATTAAAAAAGTCACGCAAGCAATCGGAATAGAACCGTGTGAAAATTGCGAACAAAGAGAATTCCAAATTAATCGGTTGAATCATAAAAAACCGATTATTAAAGTTGATGAAAAGGATAAGGAGGATTGGAATAATCCAACTACTGCCGACTTAGTTCCAGAGCTGTATTTAAAATACTTCGGACTAGATAACACCGCTTCGACTAACGAGAAGATTAAAGCAAAAATGATTGAGGATTTAAATAAATTGTTTGAGTGATGAAACCACGAGCTGTTGGATATGCAGGGTGTAAAAACTCAATTGAAAAAGTAAGTAGTGAGATTGATTTAATGATTAAACAAGTGACTGCTGCTTTGATGAATGAGAAACCTTTTATACTGCTTTCAAAAACCAACTACAACAAACTTTGTATCGAGTTAAAAAGAAACGTAAGAACCTATAAAGGTTTTAAAATTAGAAGTATGTAAAATGGCAAAAGAAAAGTACATAGAAACGCCTGAAAAGATGTGGGAGCTTTTTGAACAATATAAACAAGAAGTCAAAAGCAAACCGACTATTGTAAAAGATTGGGTGGGTAAAGATGCAGAACCTGTTTATAGAGAAAAAGAACGCCCTTTAACAATGGTGGGTTTTGAATGTTTCGTAATGAATAACACCAAAATAACCTACCCAGATTTAACAGATTATTTCGAAAACAAAGATGAAAGGTATTCTAATTATATCCCTATCTCATCGCGTATTAGAGCAGAAATCACAAATGACCAAATCAACGGCGGTATGACAATGATATATTCTCAAAACCTTACGGCGCGTTTGAATAACCTTTCAGACAATACAAAAAACACAATCGTAACCGAACAACCATTATTTCCAGACTGATGTTTATTCGAACAACAGCAATAAATAAAATAAAAGCTTTGACTAAATTTGTCAAAGGAATACAAGGAGGCACTTCAGCGGGAAAAACGTTTGGAGTGCTTCCTATTTTAATTGATATTGCAGCCAAAAATAAATTAACCGAAATTAGCGTAGTCGCAGAATCAATCCCGCACCTAAAGCGTGGAGCAATGAAAGACTTTAAAAAGATAATGAAAGAAACGGGGCGTTGGTTTGATAGCCGTTGGAACGCCACAGATTTTAAATACACTTTTGCCAACGGTTCGGAAATAGAATTTTTTAGCGCAGATAACGATGCGAAGTTAAGAGGTGCGCGTCGAGATTATCTTTATATGAACGAGGCTAACAATATGGTCTTTCACGCATATACCGAGCTAGCATCAAGAACCAAGTTAGGCGTTTATTTAGACTGGAATCCAACGAATGAATTTTGGTTTCATACCGAACTGCAAAACGATGATGATGTTGATTTTATCATTGTAAACTATTTAGATAACGAGGCGTGTCCAGAATCAGCTTTGAATTTTATTAATAAAGCAAAAGAAAAAGCAAAAACCTCTAGCTATTGGGATAACTGGTATCGAGTTTACGGACTAGGCGAACTAGGAATGCTAGAGGGCGTTATATTCGAAAATTACGATATTATTGATATAATACCGTCCGAAGCAAAATTAATCGGTTACGGTTTAGATTTTGGGTATTCAAACGACCCCACCGCTTTAGTAGCTGTTTATGATTATGATGGTAAAATTATATGTGATGAGTGTATTTATTCAACATCATTATTGAACTCGGATATTATTAATTTAATGAACCAAGATAAGCGACTACCTATTTGGGCGGATAGCGCCGAACCGAAATCTATTGAAGAAATACGGCGCGCTGGATTCAATATTAAACCCGTTGTTAAAGGTGCGGATTCAATTACATTTGGAATATCGGTGCTTCAAGAAAAAGAAATGTTAATTACAAAGTCAAGTATTAACTTAATTAAAGAATTACGTGCGTATAGTTGGGATTCAGATAAGACAGGTAAGAAATTAAACAAACCTATCGATAGTATGAATCACGCTATGGATGCATTACGATATTTCGCAATGATGGCTTTGGCAATTAAGAAACCACGAAAAATAGTATTAGGGTAAAAAAATAACAAAACAACATTTTTTAGTTAATATAGTATGAAGCTCACAATCCCAACAGATTTAAAAGAAATAACCTTATCGCAATACAGACGATACCAAAAGGTAGTTGAAGATAATCCGAATGACGACGTGTTTGTTTGTATTCAAATGATTGCTATTTTCTGCAATTTGGAAATAGCCGATGTTATGAAAATACCAGCGGTTGACTTTGCGGAAATTGTTTCTACAATATCGCAAACGCTTGACCAAACACCATCGCTAACAACAACATTTAAAATGGATGGTGTCGATTACGGATTCATTCCGAACCTTGAACAAATAACAATAGGCGAACACGCTGTTATAGATACAACGATTAACAACGAAGAGCAAATAGAATTAATGTTGTCGGTTATGTATCGAAAAATCACAAAGAAAGCAAGTGCGTTTTACGAAATCGAAGCGTACAACCCTGATATTGATTTGAGCGAAAAATTCAAAAATGTTCCAATGCATATCGTTAAAGGCGCACAGGTTTTTTTTTGGAATTTATACAACGAATTATTACAGAATACCCTATTGTCTATTCCGAAGATAGCGAAAGCGGAGGGAGTGGATTTGGAAGCGGTTTTTCAGAGCGTTGGGGGTGGTATCACTCTTTTATCAGAATCGCAAGAGAGCATAAAATCAGAGTTAAAGATGTGGGGGGAGAAAATCTTCACGAATCACTCACGCTATTATCTTACTTAATTGATGAAGAAAAAGAACAAGCGCGACAATTAAAAAAAATTACTAAATGAACCAGTATTATAAATGTTTGAATTTCATTCGTGAGAGTTTACGAAATGCACCAATGGTGAATACTATTACTCAAGGAACGGACATTGTCGACAATCAAAAGAAAAACATATTCCCATTGGCTCATGTTAACATTTTAAGAAGTTCAATAGGTCAAGATGTAACGATGACTTTTGAGGTGGCTGTTTTAGATATTCGAAATGTTTCTAAAATCAAAAGCAATGATAAGTTTGTTGGAAATGATAATGAAATTGATAACTTAAATACTTGCCACGCGATTATAAATTACATGGTTACGAAAATGCAAATGAAGCGCAATGATGACGATATTGAAATAGATAATATTTCAGATGTAACGCCGATATTATTAGAGTTCTCAAATATGTTAGATGGATGGAAAATTGAAATAACATTATCTATTCCAAATAACGAAATGACTGTTTGTTGTGAAGACTGACGAAGTAAATAAAGCATTGACCGAGTTTGGCAAACACGTTATCGAACGTGCAAAAGCGAATTTAAAAAAAGGCGGTAAATATGGAACTCACAACACAAGTAACTCATTATCTAACTCTTTATCATTTCAATTAAAAACAAGTGATAGAAGTATTGCTTTTGATTTTTATGCGGAGGAACATTGGAAGTTTTTAGATTACGGGGTCAAAGGAAAAATTTCAAGTGCGAAAGCCCCTAATAGTCCGTTTAAATTCGGAACGGGTACAGGCAAGAAAGGTGGGTTAAGAGGCGCAATTGATAAGTGGGTTGTTAGAAAAGGATTAGCTGGCACGCGTGGAAAAGACGGTAAGTTTTTAAGTCGTAAGCAAATGGTTTCAATGATAAGTCGAAGCATTTATTTAAAAGGAACTTCCGAAACAAAATTCTTTCGCAACGCTTTTGAAAAATCATTCGAAACATTAGATGACACATTGGTTGAAAAATACGGATTGGATTTGGAAACATTTTTAAAATTCACACTAAAAGAAATAAATTAAAATGATAGTAATATATGCTCGAAGCCCTTATACGGTCGTTGTGGATGAAGCCACGCAAATAGGAAGTAAGATTGAATTGCGGTTGTGGCATCAAGGTGAATCGAAACCGACTGACCCAACCTATGTATTTTCGAAAGCTAATCCGTCAACTACACAAATCACAACCGAGTATAATATTTCTCCATACATAAAAGACTTCATTACTAATATTAATCCATCATTAGATGTTCAGGTAGAAAGCGAAGAACCTAATATGTGGGTAAATGTAGAATTAAAAACGTTTTATACTGAAGACGGTGTTGACTATACATTGATTGATACACTTGATTATATAGGAGTTAATGGATTTACGTTATCAAAAAACGGCGCAAACCAAATAACAGATGATATACTGGTGTATTTAATTTCTGACCAATATAAAGTATTAACAAATGACGGTGCGACTAATTTAGTAAGTTCGCAAAACGTGCCTTACTTCAATGTATTAGTTGATTGGGAGTCAAATACAGGTGAGCAGTTAAATTTAATTTATAAAGATTTAAGCGGAGGCAATTTTTTTAGTTTTACCGCGCTTGACGACGGAAACAATGTTGGTATATACGCTTTAAAAATTCCATATCGCTGTGAGGGAAGCGCATACGTAAACGGAAACACCGTCGAAGTTCGGCATACAGGGAGATTTTCGAGATACACAGATATTGTTTATCAAACAGTATGCGAACAAAAATACACGCCAGTACGATGTGATTTTATAAATCGTTATGGTGGATGGCAAACAATTACTTTTTTTAAAGCTAGAACCGATGCATACGAATTTAAAAGTTCTGAATTTAAAACATTGCCGTCATCTTGGGATTATAATCCGTTAGAAGGGCAATCAAAAACATTTAACCATACAGCAACGCAATCAGTTATTTTAAATACGGGTTATGTTGATGAGAATTTTATTGAAATACTATTTGACATGTTTGCGTCTGAAACGATATTAATTGATAATGAACCAGTAACGGTAAAAGGAAAAACATTACCAAAGAAAACCAGTATAAAAGATAAAATGATTAACTACACCGTTGATTTTGAATATTCTTTTAATGTAATAAACGACGTTCAATAATGGTAGCGGTTTATATTTATATTGATGAGTTAATTTCAAGTGTGCTTACGCCAGTAGCACATAGAATTACTTTATTTAAAGATGAAAAAATATCAATAACATCGTCGGTACAAAACTTTAATGATATTGGAAAACTATACACCGACTATTCACAGTCGTTTACTATTCCATCCAACGCTACAAATAACAAGATATTTAAGTATTGGTATGAAAATTCACTAGACGATGGATTTGACCACCGAGTTAAATACTATGGCTACATTGAAATTGATACAATACCTTTTCGATACGGAAAATTTCAGTTAGAAAAAGCTAATAAAAAAAATGGAGCAATTGAAAGTTATACTATTACATTCGTTGGAAATTTAACTCAACTAAAAGACAGATTTAAAGCCGATAAGTTAAATTCACTTGCTTATGTTGATGGGGATAATTTAGTAAGTTATTATGACGAATTGAATTTTGACTATACCGATACGAATGTTTTTGAAATTTTAACTGTTGGAGTAGCTAATCCAAATGTGGCATTTCCGTTAATAGGTAGTGGCAGAAGATATGAGTGTGCAACGGGTTCAGGTTCGGATATTACGACGCCGTCTGGAATTATAAACACACGTGAGTTATTTCCAGCAATCCCTGTATTTAAGATTTTCGAATACATACAAGCGTGTTACGGATTGACTTTTATCGGGGTCGCGCTTGACGCTATATTTTTAAAAGACCTTTGGTTGTATTGCAAAAACGCTGAACAATTTTCATCTTTTCCGCAATCTTTAAAAATTAACTGGACTTCACGAGATAGTGGATTTGACAACACTACAAGAGGGTATTTAGATTTAACGACTGATGAATTGATTTTTAGATTTAATAATCTTAATACTACTCAAGCAAATATTCGTCTGGAAAGTTGGATTAAGATAATACCAACAGATGCGTCAATCGAGTACACCGTAGAGGTTTATGATAACGGTATTTTATATTTAACATATCCTAATCGATTTGGGACAATTGACCAAAATCTTTTTTCACGATACAGATGGGATGAGCCGTTTATAAACGGGCAATATCCGTTGCATAAATTTACGTTCAAAATATCATCTGTAGTTCCGATGACCTTTAGCTCCCGGATACAATATAAAAGAAATTACGGTGAGGGCGTGCCTGGTGCTTATTCAAATATGTTCGGTGGCGCAACATCACAAACAACAGGTGGATTTCTAACTGTTCAAAAATACATTCCAGATATTACCGTCGAGGCGTTTATCGTTGGAATTGTGAAGGCGTTCAACTTAATGATTATTCCGATTAACGAAACAACGTTTGAGTTTGTAACAATGGATGTTTACTACAATCGCGGAAACATTGTTGACATCACTAAGTTTTGTTCATCAGAAGAAGAAGAAATTGGCAGACCGAAACTATTTAAATCAATAAAATTCCTATATGAAAAATCAGAGAATATTCTAAACAACGCTTTTCGTGGATTATTTAATCGGGACTATGGCGATTTGATTTACGACAACGATAATCTAACAAGTACCGAAACGTATGAAATTAAATTACCGTTCGAAAATGTTATGTTTGAAAAATACATACCGCCATTAACGGCGTCGAACCAAGTAACAAATTTCTTAACCGCTACTTGTTGGGATAAAGACTTACAGCCATACACGCCAAAACCAATATTGTTATATGACAATGGTTTTACTGAATTATTGGTAGACGGTGTTTCGACAGATATAGGTTACGAGTTTGGAGCATCAGATATTTCAGAGCCTATTTATAGAAAATTTTCAAATCAAATTAATGTAGGGGCAACAGACCAAATCTATGCTCAAGCATTAAACTTTGGTGATGAATTTTCAGTAGAAGGAACAGAGGTTGCGCCACCAAAAGGCTTATTTTCGATTTATTATTCGAATTACGTTTATAATCTTTATAACGTTAAAACTAGAAAGCTAACGATAAAAGCTATTCTTAATTCTTACTGGGCAAATAATCTAAAATTGAACGACAGAGTAGTTTTGAAAAATAAAAGATACAGCATAAATACGATGACAATCGATGCGGAAAGCAAAGAAACTAATTTCGAACTACTTTCTGATTTTAGACTACTAACAGACGAAGCGCTGGAATTTAGAACGTCAAATATACAAGCGGCAGTATTAGACAACACGGCACAAGAATTACAGTTACAAATCTACTTGAATAATCAGGATTTATGGCGAGGAAAAATAGCGACTGGGTTTTTAGCAGCAACATACCCATTTGGAACTAATTTTTATAAAGACGGATTATTGACTGTTTCAGTGCCAATTAATACAACTGGATTAGATAGAGAAGATGAAATTTTAATTGAATACTTTAAGGGTTCGGATAGTTTTGTTAAATCAATTAAAATATTACAAAGTGCTTAACCAAATATTACAGATGCTACAAATAGCACAGGAATACGAAAATAGCGAGGTTATATCAATCGCAAAAGGTAAATATCAATACACAACTAATTACAAAGAGTTGTTTAAAAAAGCGATGAAATGGCAATCGAAAAAGTAATAGATATAAATGTAAAAGGAAACGCTGATGAAGCGGTTGGTTCTTTACGTTCACAATTAAGAGCAGCTCAAGCCGATGTGGCTGCTTTGTCTGATAAGTTTGGGGCAACGTCTAAGCAAGCTACTGAAGCAGCTAAAAAAGCTGGAGAGTTAAAAGATAAAATCGCAGATGCAAAAGCATTAACCGACGCGTTTAATCCAGACGCAAAATTCAAATCTTTAACCGCCTCGTTATCTGGAGTAGCTGGTGGATTTGCTGCCGTTCAAGGCGGAATGGCTTTAATAGGTGTTGAATCAAAAGATGTTGAAGCTACATTGTTAAAAGTTCAAAGCGCAATGGCTTTATCCAGCGGATTACAAGCCGTTGGCGAAAGCATTGACAGTTTTAAACAGTTGGGTGCGGTTGTTCAATCAAGCACGGCGTTTAAAAAATTAGACACTTTAGCAACTGCAGCAGCAACGGTTGTGCAAAGATTATTTTCAAGCGCGGTTAATACAACAGCAGTATCGTTTAATGTTTTAAAAACAGCTATTGTTACAACGGGTATCGGTGCTTTAGTAGTTGGTTTAGGGTACTTAGTATCTAAAATGAACGACAGTTCGGACGCAACGAAAGAACTGACTGAAGAACAAAAAAGATATAACCGAGAATTAGAGTACGGGAAAACACTAACCGAAGACGCGGCTAAAAGTATTGACTACAATACTCAAATCGAATTGGCTAACGCAAAAAGACGGGGAGATTCTGATAAAGAACTAACTAAAATAAAAGTCGACGGTGTTAATGCAAAATTAAAATCAAATACTGATGAGATTAATAGTATTCGAGCCACGCAAACCGAAGAATACAATCTTACAGCCGAACAAATAAAAAGGATTGCGGAATTAAGAGCCGCTAATTTAGCACTTGAAAGACAGGCAAAAATCGAAATAGCCAATTTTGATGCAGACCAAGCAATTAAAGCGCGCGACGCTCAAAAGAAAATTGATGACGAAAAAGATGCAAATAAAAAGAAAAGACTAGAAGCAGCAGCAGCACAGGCTAAAAAAGATGCAGAGGATTTAAAAGCTGCTTTGCAAGCGCAACGAGATGCTATACAAGCAAGTGAATTAGAATTGACTACGGCAATCGGAAACGCACAAGATAAAAATGCAGAGGCGTTTATGGCACGTGGTGAAGCAGAAGAACGGGCTGTTAATGATAAGTATTTTCGATTAATTGAACTAGCTAAACAACAAGGTCAAGACACTTTAGATTTAGAAATTGCACAAGCGAATGAGATTAACGATATTCGAATTGGTATAGATGAAGAGGACAGAAAAAGAAAACAAGAATTAGCCGAAGCCGATATTGAACTTGCTAAAAAAACCGCCGCCGCGAAAGAAGCATTACTAAACAAAACATCTTCAACAGCTACAAAGGCAGCGGAGTTGTTGGGCAAGAACACACTAGCTGGAAAAGCATTATCTATTGCCGCTGCGACAATCAACACCTATCAAGGTATAACGGCTGAACTAGCTACTAAAACAGTTACGCCATTTGAGATTGGATTAAAGATTGCTAACGTTGCTATTATTGCCGCAACTGGATTTAAAGCGGTTAAAGACATTGTTTCAGTTAAAGTACCTGGTGGTGGCGGTGGCGGTTCTGCTCCGTCATTGTCTGCTGGAATAAGCGGAGGGGGTGGAGCAAGTTCCGCACCAAAGTTTAATGTAGTTGGAAATAGCGGAGTTAATCAATTAGCTGGCGTAATAGCTGGGAAAGAAAACACACCAGTAAAAGCGTTTGTTGTAGCACAAGACGTTACAACAGGGCAAGGACTGAATAGAAATATTATTGAAAGCGCAACGTTGGGATAGGCGTTTGAAATATTATTAAAAGCAAAAAGAGCAACTATTACGGTTGCTCTTTTTTATTAAACCCAAAATTATCATGGCTAAATGATTTTTCAAATATAACAAAAATTCGCAACACTTTACTTTTTTTTTGTTAATAGGTATGGAAACATTCAAAGTAATATTAAATGACGAGGAAGAGAACGGCGTTTTTGCTATTTCTCATGTACTTGACCCAGCAATTGAAGCGATGTATGTATTTATGGGTAACGAAAAAGATGTTGAGATAAAACTAGCTACGGTTAGCGATGAAAAAAGAATCGTTGTTGGCCCAGTACTTATCCCTAATCAACTTATTTTAAGAAAACACCCAACAACAGGCGAACCGTTCAATATCTTTTTTGATGCTGAAACAATTAAGCACATTCAAGAAAATTTTGTGTCAAAGAGTTATCAAAATAATTCCACTATTGAGCATGACGGCAAATTGATTGAAGATGTTTCGTTTGTCGAAACTTGGATTAAGGAAGATGACGTGCATGATAAATCAGTATTGTACGGTTTCGACCAGCCGATAGGGACAATGTTTGCGATGCAAAAAGTAAAGAACGATGATGTTTGGAATGACTATATAAAAACAGGTAAGGTAAAAGGCTTTTCAATTGATGGAGTTTTTGACTTAGAGAAAATTAATTTAAAAAGTGAATATATGGATTCAAAAGAAGCTGGCATCGGCGAAAAAATCATAGATGCAATTAAAAAAGGTTTTGCCTCCTTGAACTTAAGCAACGAAACAGAACCCGTTGTCGAGATTACAGAAGAGCCAATTAAACTGGCTCAAATGAAATTGAAAGACGGCGTTACGGTTTTAGAGGCTGAAAGTTTCGAAGTAGGTAAAGAGGTTGTGGTGATTGCCGAAGACGGCACAAAAACACCAGCACCAGAAGGAGAACACCAATTAGAAGATGATTCTTTTATTGTGGTAAAAATAGTTGATGAAAAGTCGATTATTGACGAGGTCAAACCCAAAGCAGAAGAAGAGGTAGTTATTGAGGAAACGGAAGTTGAAATGACAACTGAACAAATCAATGCTAGACTTGCAGACATTACAACTCCTATGGACATGGAAACCTTAACGAAAGTTGTAAAACTTTTATTTAAAGACCGTTTTCAATGGCAAATCCAAGAACAGGAAACCAAAGCATTGATTGAAGAGTTTTCAACCGCTATGAGTTCTGGAGTTAAAGAAATGGTGATGCAAACATCTAAAGAAATCGAAAAGGTAAAAGTTGATTTGAAAAAAGAAATTGATGCTGCTAAAGCGGTTGTAGTTGAATTGACGGCTGAAACAAAAGAAGTTCCGCCTGCTGAAACACCATTTGAAAAAATGACACGTTTGGAACAAAGAAGAGTAATCAAAAAAGAATTTAATTAGTAAGTATTATGGCGAAAAAACATAATTCAGAAAGCGAATTTCTAAACCCCTTCGGAATCGGAGTAAATTATAAAATGTTTCTTGAGGCTATTCCGAAAGGAACAACTGTCAAAGAGTACTGCGAAGGAAATTTAACAAAAGAACAAATTGATTGGCTTGAAAATGATTTAACCCATTATCAAGAATCACTAGAAAAACAAACAAAGTAAATTAATTAATAAAAAAAACAAAAAACAATGGCAATATCCTACACACCAGTAGACATTCGAGGCGAGGCAATTGAGCCTATTCTTGAAGAAGTGTTATTCGCAAATAAAACTATTGCGGATGGCTATGTAACTTTTAACGACAACATCAAGGCGGGTAGTATTTTTACCGAAGCTGGTATTGATGTAACGGCACAGCTTTACACAGGAGCAGCTTTATCTTCTGCGGGTTCAATTAACATTACCGACAGAATGATTACACCAACTAAATTGGAGTACAAACAAATATTCTTACCAGAGGCGTTAAGAAGTTCTCGTTTCAACAGAACTATGGCTCCAGGCGCATGGAATATTGAATCGAGCGAGTTCGGTTCTCAAGTTTTGGCTATGGTTGGTCCAAATGTTTCGCAAGATGCTGAATCAATCTTTTGGGGCGGTATTACTGCGGCTACAAAAACAGCAATCGCAGCATTAACTCCTGGGGCTGGGCAAGGTTCAATGACTGCTGCAACACAAACGGCAGTAGCGGCTTTAACCGCTGGATTAGTTGACGGTGTATTTGCTAGAGTTCTTTATGACCAAGCAGCCGTAGGTACTTATATTAAAGTAACAGGAACAACTGTAACGCAAGCGAATATCGCGGCTGAAATGGGTAAAATCTTTGCCGCTATCCCAGCAGAGAATTTAAATGATATGGTTTCTCCGACTGTTATCTATTGCCCTAGAGCTTGGAAGCAATTGTGCTACAACGCAAACAATGCGGTTGGAGCGGCTCAACAAATGAACTTTACAATTAGCGGTGATGACTTCACTACTTCAAGAGTTCATTATAACGGTATTGAATTATTGTTCGTACCAGCACCTAACAACTTGATGGCTTACGCTCAAAGAAAAGCTGCCGTTTCTTGGAATACAGATTTGCTAGATGACGTAAATCTTTTCAAAGTAGACAAGTTAGTTGCTGACGGTGACTATATGTTTGTAAGAAGTATTTACACTTTGGCTGCCAATGTTGGTCAAGCATCAAAAGGAGTATTGTACGGAGGATAAAAAGTAACAAGGGCGAATTAGTTTTCGCCCTTATTTTAATACATTTAAAATTATGGCTTGTCCTATAACATCAGGAAAATTATTGGGTTGTAAAAACCAAAGAGGCGGTATCAAAAATTTGTATTTTGCAAATTATGATGCTTATGCTTTTGTGATTGCAAATCAAGCTGTAACATCGTTAGGAACGCTTGATGAAGTGTTTATTTACGAGGTTAAAGCAACAACAAACGCGCTTACTGAAACAGGGACTGCATCGGAAGATAACGGAACTTTTTTAGTAACGCAATCATTGGCTGTTACATTGCCAAAATTAGCAGCGGATTTACAGGCTCAAATACAATTGATTTGTTACGGCAGACCTTATGTATTTGTTGAAGATTACAACGGTAACATTTTGCTTTTAGGCGCAACAAACGGAACAAACTCAACTTGTACGAAAGTAACAGGAGGCGCGGGAGGTGACTTATCGGGTTACACATTAACTGTAACTGCTGAAGAAGGAAGTATGTCTCCGTTTTTGGATTCTACTACTAAAACCGCTTTAAAAACTTTGGTTTCTGTAACGGTTGTTTCATAGTTTCTATCTCTATTTTTCTTAAAACCCACTTTAATCGGTGGGTTTTTTCGCTACAAAACACTTTTTTTTAGTTAATAAGTATGCAAGTATTTAATTTAACACCGCCATTTACTTTTAAGTGTATTCCTAGCGGATATAATAGCGGTGTTATACAGCTTTTTTTACGTGATGAATTAAAAGATATTACTACTGAAATAGATATTACGGGCGTATTTTACCAAAACTTTCAATTGTTTATTAATTTTTCAGATTTTTCAACTATTGAAGGACAATCATTTGAAGCGGAAGTAAAAGAAGATGGCGTTTTGATTTATAGAGGTAAAGTATATGTTACTGCGCAAACAGATTTAGAGAATTACGAATTGAATAAAGGAGTTTTGAAAGTATAATTATGGAATCAGTAAAACCTACACCGCAATCTTTTTTTAAAATTGAAATGGCAAATTATGTGCGTCCAGAAATTAAGGAAGTGCAAGGGCGTAAATGGGTTTTAAATGGCGATAAAAATAGTTTCTACAATACTATAGTTGACGCATATAACGGTTCGCCTACTAACTCGGCAATTATTGATTCTTATTCGCAATTTATTTACGGCAAAGGACTGACATCGAAAGATAAAGTTTCAAAGGCTACACAATGGAACGAGGCGTTGGCAATATTCTCTAAAAAAGATTTAAGACGTATTTGTAAAGATTTTGAAATGTTTGGTGAAACTTCAATTGAGGTTAAATACTTAGGTGATAAAGTTAGAAAAGCATTTCACGTTCCTAAACAAAGAATCGCTCCAGAAGTAGCGGATGCAAAAGGAAATATAACAGGGTATTGGTACTGTTATGATTTTAAAGATACTCAAAAAAATAAACCTATTAGGTTCGATGCTTTTGGATATGGCGACGGCGTACAGCAACGTTCCGAAATAATGGTAATTAAAGATTATCAAATCGGACAATTCTATTATAGCAACCCTAGTTATTTGAGTGGGTTGTCATGGGCAAAATTCGAAGAAGAGTTTCAAAACTATTGTATCAACCACATTAAAAATGGATTGTCTGCTGGCTACATTATCAATATGAACGGGGGCGTTCAAGAAAGCGAAATTGAAGTTAGACAACATAGCCAAAAAGTAAGAACGGATTTAAGCGGTTCTAATAATGCTGGCAAATTCTTTATTAATTTTAACGATGGTAAGGATTCAGAAGTAACCATTACCGATGTGCCAGTTTCAGAAGCGCATAAACAATATGAATATTTAAGCGCAGAGGCTAGACAGCAAATAATGACAGCTCATAAACTAACATCACCTATGTTGGTAGGCGTAAAAGAAGCAAGCGGATTTAGTTCAAATGCTGCTGAAATAAAAGTAGGTTTTGAAGAGTTAATGATAAATGTAATCAAGCCAAAACAAGAAATTGTTTTAGATGGTTTAATGGAAATATTGTTAGTTAATGGAAATACTATTCAATTAGATTTTGAAAGTTTGAGAAGTGAACCGATAGTAACAGAAACAACTACCACTACAACCCAACTATCATCGCAAAAAATTTGCTGTTCAAAACTCAAAGAAGACGACGAAATAACGTTAAGCGAGTGCGCCGATGGCTTGATTGAATTGGGCGAAACAATAGACGAGGAAGAGTGGGAACAAATCGACTGTATACCCGTTGAACAAGATTTAACACTTAATGAAATAACATTATCTTTAGCACGCACATTCTCGTCGTTTCCAAACGCTAAAAGCGAACAAGACACTTCTTTATTTAAAGTGCGTTACAAATATGCTGGAGCGAGCGAAGGACAGCGTGAGTTTTGCAAAAAAATGATTGCTGCGGATAAAGTATATCGCAAAGAAGATATTGAAATAGCAGAAACGAAAGTAGTTAATAAAGGTTTGGGAGCGAACGGTGCAGACACTTACTCAATTTGGTTATACAAAGGTGGGGTTAATTGCCAGCATTTTTGGGAGCGTAAAATATATTTAAGAAAAGGTAATGAATCGTTGTCGGTTAATGAAGCTAGAAAAATGATTTTAGAATTAGACCCGTCAGACAGACCTTTGGCAAAGTGGCAAGAAAATGAAATAGAAGTAGCGAAGCCAACGATAGACCAACCAAATAGCGGGTATTTAAATTAAAGCATACAAACACTTATGGCTACAGTAGTTTTATTAAAGGAAAATGAATTAAGCAAAGGCACATTACTTGGTGGCAACATTGATATTGACCTTTGGATTCCGTGCGTTGTTGATGCTCAAAGAACAAAGGTTGAGGAAACTTTAGGCGAAACACTATACAATAAGATTTGCACTGATTTTGAGAATGATGATTTAACAGGATTATATGAAACGCTGTATGAAGATTATATAAAGCCCTTTTTGATTCATCAAGCAACAGTAGAATACTTATTGGTCGGAGCGTATAAAGTCAACAATAATGGTATCTTTAAATCGCAACCAGAAAACACGGTAACAGTTGAAAAAGCAGAGGTTGACTATTTAGTAAAAAACCAACGATTGAAAGCTGATATGTATCAAGGTAGATTGGAGCGATGGCTTGCTTTAAATCCATTGCCAGAATACAATATCGAAGTAAATGAGATTGTTCCTCCAATTAGAAAAAATTCATTGTTTAACCGATGGTATATTCCAGATTAGAATGAAAAAAGTAGATAAAAGAACATTGGCAAACGAACTTAAATTAAAGTTATTTTTAAAAAATGAAAACAGTAAACTTCAATCACAAAAGAGCGACAACATTCGACGAGGTTCTAATACAGATAAAGACGAATAATGTAGCTGAAAATCTTACTGGCGCAACGATATTGATGCAATTGCGAAAAGAAGAAAAAGGCAAGGTTATTTATACTTTTTTGACTACAATTACTGATGCGGTTAATGGTTGGTTTAAAATCGATGAACAATTAATTGACGTACCTAGTTGTATTTACAAATATGATATTCAAATCGAGTTTGCTAACGGTACTTATGCGGGACAAACTCAAACATGGATTAGTGGTTCGTTTGCAATTGATTCTATAATTTCAGAAGCGGTATGAGTGTAGATATTACAATACAAGAAACGGTTAATGAGGTTGATATTACAGTTAATCAAAATGTAATAACGGTTAATGTTACGCGTACAACTGGGGGTGGCGGAGTTGAGTCTATTAATGGAGAAACAGGTGTTGTGGTGTTGACTACTGATAACGTTAATGAAGGTTTAATTAATTTATATTTTACAGCAGCAAGAGTTAGAGCGACTGTTTTAACTGGAATATCTTTTGTTTCAGGAATAGCGATAACGGCAACAGATACAATATTATCGGCTTTTGGTAAATTACAAAAACAAATATCTTCACTGGGAGCTGTAGCATTCTCAAACGACTATAATGATTTAGATAATAAACCTACTATTCCAAGTCCTCAAAACCTAACCCAAGTATTAACACAAGGCGATATATCGACATGGCTCGAACAAATACCAACCGATACGTTTGTTACGTTGGCGGTTGGTAGAAGATTAACCGAAAACTATTACGATACTTCAGTAGTTGGAACGGGCGGTTTGTTTTTGGATAAGACCGTTCTATTTCCCGCCGATTCAACTATAACATTTCAAGCCGGATTTGTAGAAGGCAACCCAACACCGTCGCCAGTTACATTATTACCATACCTGTTCACAACGGATGCGTTTGTATTCTATAACGGTGCTTTAATAATAGAACTTACTATACAACCTACGAGTGTTTGCGTATTGAAGTACGGCGGTTTAGAAAGTAGCACAGGTGTGCAAATATGGTTTTTGACTGTTCTTAATAATACCGGAACAGGAACGGTTACAAGTGTTACGGGCGATTTGGTTGACAATACCGACCCGTTAAATCCAGTTGTAGAAACCCCAAACCTTGCCCAAGTACTAGCAATCGATAATAAAACGAATGATATTCCGATTGTATCGAATAATGGTAAGGGAATAGTTGATATTAATGATGATTATACCTCAGTAGGCTATGATACTCAAACATTTGCTATGACGGATACTGAGGTTCAGTTATATTCTGAAGTCCCTGTAGCTTTTGATTCTACGGTTAGTACTGATTTTAACACGCCTGTATTAAGTCACAACGGTGAAGAAATAGCAACACAACCTTGGGTTACATCGCAAGGCTACGGAACAGGAACGGTTACAAGTGTTATTGGCGATTTGGTTGATAATACAGACCCTTTAAATCCTGTTGTTAATGTTCCGACACTACAAGAAATTACAGACAACGAGGGAGGTGCGTCGGAAACAACTGGAAGCATTCAAGTTTTAGCTTTGATAGCGACAAATGGAGTTCAAGGATCGGAAGTAGGAGCGATTGATGGTAACGACAGTGTTATTTTAAGACCTCAAGGGCTTTCTGTTGATTTTCAAAGAGGAGCAAATCAAGGACAATTAAACGCAAACGGTATTGATGATAATTATTCGTGGGAACTTCCAAATCAAAGCGGAACTATTGCAATGCAATCGGATTTAGATTTTACACGAAGATTAATTACAAAAGGCACTGGAAGCGTAACAGGAACTGTTTCGGAAACAATACTTACCACTTTAACAATTCCAGCAAATACTTTAGATTCAAGTTGTTTTATTTGGACAACAATGGATTTTTTCAAAACCAATAGCGGTGCTGTTACGGCGAGACTGTACGTAAATAATGCCAACACACTGACTGGAGCAACACTATTAGGTTATTCTACAACAGGAAGCAATAGAAACGTAAGTTTTAACAGAAAATTTTTAGTAACGGGCACTTCTTTGGATTTGCTTACAGCCAACACGGCATCCACTCAAGTAACTAATGAATTTATAGAGAATTTGTATGGAGCGAGTACCGTTTTGACAATCAATCCGTCTGCTGATATTTTTTTGATATACACAACTCAAAATGATGCTACTGGTACTGTGGCTACAAATAAAATGGCAACGGTTCAAAAAATGAAATTATAATTTAAAACCTTTAGAAGATGAAACTACTAAATTCAATACTATCCGACTTAAAAAGTTGGAAACAGATTAAAATAAACAGATGGCATTTACACGCTCCAATAGCTTTTGTAATTGGATTAGCGTTAATGTTTTTCATGTTTGAAATGCTAATTGATACAGGAACATTCTTTTCTATTTTTGCACCGTCGTTTCTTGGATTTGCTGGGTTGTGGTTGTTTGAACTAGCACAGCAAGGTAATAGAATAATTGGCGAAAAAGAACGCTTTGAAAGCAATAAGGATTTGTTTTTAGGCTGGGCGTTTTTGGTGTTTGGTGTTTTAGCAATGTTTTTATATTTTTGATTTATGGCAACCCCTAAATTTGAAGAGATTGTAAAACCGATTTTAGCAATAATGATTGTATTGCTAACCTTTACTTATTTCTTTACGATGTTTATTATGACGGGTCAAGCAGACCCACAAGCCATAATTGCAATAGTCGCTATGTCAGCGGGCGCAACGGGATATTATTTCGGAGCAAGTTCTGGGTCGGCTAGAAAAGATAGTACTATTCAACAAATGGCTCAAAATACAAGTAGTAATCAATAAATTATAATTATATGAAATTAAATGTACTAGGCTTATTGTTAGCCGCTGCAATTGTAACGTTAATCAACACGGATAACGTGCTGATTACGAACCTAAACCTTTCTGATGGCGCAATGTCAGCCTTGAAATTGGTAGCTTATTTAGCGTCTATCGCTATTACTTGGTATAATGGAAATGAAATTTATCAAAAAACTAAAAACCAAGAGTAATGCAAAAATTCACATTAAGAGGCGCAGAAGATAACAGCGCAGAAGTACAAGAAGTACTTGAAGATTTCGTTTACTGTTTGGGTCAAGCTGGCGCAATGGTAAAAACTGAAAACACTCAAGGCGAACCTATCGAACCAGCGAAAGAATATATCGAAGATGCAGAGCCGTTTTTTCCAAACGAGGAACAAGCGAAATGCATCAAAGATATTGAAGTAATGTTAGATAGTGCTGGATTGGATATTTACGGTAAAATAGGACTTCCTAAACCACGCAAATAAGAATGAACAAATACAATTACATACTATCAGGTTTGCCTATTTTAATAGTTTTAAATTGGGTAGTATGTTTATTGTTTTTTAAAAATGAACCATTTTATACCGAACACTATTTTAAGTTAGAATTAATTGATACAGCAGTAACCGCTTTCGCTTTAATTCATGCTTTATTTAATTTCGAGCATTACTCAAAAATATCTAAAAATTGCGTTCGTGCTATAATTGCAATTGTTTTACTTACCTTTATATATCCGTATATTAACCAAGATTTTTATTATTTCCTATATTTTTTCATTATTGTACAAACCGTATTATTATCCATAAACGCCAATTTAAATGAGTACACAAGAAAGTGAAAGACTAGACCGTATCGAGCAACATTTACGCAATTTAAAGGCAAATGATGAAAAGCAAGGTGATTTACTTATTAGTATTCAAAACGCTTTAATAGGTAGCCATTTAAACGGCAATAAAGGATTGGTTAATCTAGTTGGTGAACTGGATTTAAGATTAAAAACAGTCGAACAAAAACAAGCATTAGCCGATGAAAAATTAAGCACAATTAAATGGACTAGCCGAACTATTGGCGGTGCAATTGTAGCTTTTTTTCTTTGGTTTTTTACTAATAAACATAACTGATAATATTATGAGCAAATTACACTACCTAATCGAAACCCATCCATTTTTTTCAGCATTCTTTTTTTGCGTGTTGGTAATTGGATTTTTATATGTATGTTACGCTGATAAATGTAAACTTTAAGATATGATATTCATAAGTGCGGGACACAACCCAAAAGGGATAAAAACAGATTCAGGAGCAGTAGGTAACGGCTACAAAGAAGCAGATTTGGCAGTAGAGTTTAGAAACTTAGTTACTACAAAACTTGATGCTTTAAAAGCTAAGTACGTTACTGATAATGATGACGAAAGATTGGCGCAGTATTTAGAACGAATTAAAACTGGAAATGCAAGTGTAGTATTAGAGTTTCATTTCGATGCTTCGGACAAACCAACGGCAACGGGTACAACCTCAATAGTTGGAAGTGATGCTGATAGGTTCGATAATGCTTTTGCTAAAGAATTGGTAAATGCTGTTTCAGTAGTTCTTGGAATTAAAAATAGAGGTGTTATAAATGAAAGCGATTCGCACAGAGGTCGTTTAGGTTTAATGCGTGAAAGCGGGATAGTGTCTTTACTAGAATTGTGCTTTATATCAAACAAAAGTGATTTAGAAGCCTATCACAAGAATAAACAAATATTAGCTAGTCAAATCGCTTTAATATGCGTTAAATACGATGCAATGATATGAACCTATTCCCCGCTGGCAACTTCAAACAAAAACATTTAACAGCTTCGATTAGAAAAACGGTAAAGGTTACTAGATTTGAGTTTGTTAAGCGTGGGCGTGAGTATGTAAGAGTTGAAAAAGTAATTAATAAATGGTACGGTAAAGCACCAACCGAACCCGATATATCGTAACCTTTGGGAGAATGTTTACGATTATTAAACCGCTGAAACCTACTTGGCGGTTTTTTTGTATTATTTAGTTTGGTTCTTAATAGATTAATTTATAATATTTGCAAAGTTCATTGATGCTTTTTGATTATTGTTTGGACGGGAGTTCGATTCTCCCCGACTCCACAAATTGAAGCCGTGTATAGTTTCGATGGTTTGGTTAGCCGATATATAAATAACCGTTATTGGGGTCGACTGGTTTTGACAGCAACTAAAGACGAAAGAAGAGAACTACAAATTTAAACGGCAAAGTAATTAGCCTTAACAATGCACCGCTTAGAGCAGTAGCATAGTTACGTCAGAAGTACGAAAACTTTAAAACCCGAACTATCACAGTTACGGGTTTTTTTATTCCCAAACATAGCAATTATATGAAAATAGTTTTGTAGGTTTGCAAAGTAAATTAGGTGAGATAATCTCATCATCTTTGTAACTTAATTTAATTCGCCCTGACCGGTATTTGTTAAGTTTAAAAAACATCAACCCACTTCTAACCGAGTGGGTTTTGTAATTTATATTGTTTCTAAACTGAAAAGTATATACATTTGCTATTCGCTACAATAAGATATTTGCCTCCTTTGTTTGTAGCGGACATTGGAGGCTTTTTTTAATTTAAAAATTTAGAGATTATGGAAACATTGGTAACTCACGAAATCGAGAGAAAAAAAGACGGTTCAAGAATTGTAAGAAACTTTTTCTTTAATTCTGACAAAACAAATTATTTAGTAAAAGCGCAATCTTACTTTACAAAAGACGAAAAAAAGCAAGCTAAATTAAGTTGAAAACAAAATCAAAAATCTTTAATCAACTAACAACCCCAATCGAAAGCCTCGATGTAAACAGTCGGGGTTTTTCGGTTTTAAAATTATAGAGGATTATGAAACCATTAGGTAGGCTTAGAAATTTAAAGGGACTTTCATGGAAGCGAGATTTTAGGATAAGGCAAAACGGTAAAAAAATAGGTAATTGGTGGGAAGATTGGACTACACCGATAAGCAACAAATCTGCGAGAAGAAAATTAAAACTATCGTTAAAAAATGAAACCAAATGAAACGAGAAACCATCCTAACAATCCTACTTGCTATTGCTGTATTGTTGTTATTAAAAGAGTGCAATAGTAACGGAAAAGATATAACTTTCAAAACCAAAGAAGTCAAAGGCTCGTTCAGAATTGATACCATTACCGTTCATGATACAATTAAACTACCAAAGATTGAATATCGAAACGGCAAGCCTATTTATAAAACCGTAATTGATTCAATTGATTATGCTATTATATCGAAAGCCACAAAATTAGTAGATAGTTTTAAAGTAGCTAACGATTCGCTAAAAGAGAAAATGTTCATATCTAGGTCAACGCCAATGAATTTTAAAAAGACTTTTGAAGACACGGCAGTCAAAATAAATATTTTTGGAAAGCATAGCGGTGAACTTTACGGCATCGGAATGGATTACACAATCAAACCGCAAACAGTTAAAGCATCTTTAAAACAATACTTGCTATTAGGCGGTGTAAATATGCGATATAACGGACAATTTAATAAAAGTGGTATTGATGCACAACTCGATTATATTAGTCCAAATAAAACACGCTATTCAATCGGTAAGGATTTGATTTGTAAAGATTGTTTTACCGTAGGTATTGGTAAAAAGATTTTTGAAATTAATAGGGCTAAATGATATATGGGTGGATTTTAAAGTAATAACTAGAAAAACCTTAAACTCAAAAAAAATCCGAAGCAACACTATTTCAACAACCGACCGTAACAAGTCGGTTTTTATTTGGAATAAATATAAATAACTATGTTTTGCGAAAATAATAACTGTCTTATGCTGTACGTACGGAAATATATTTATCTTTGTACGGTAATCAAATAACAAATAGAAATTATGAAAAGTCAAATATTCACAACCGCTTGGAAATTGTTTAGAAATTATCAAATTACTTTTTCTCAAGCACTAGTTGAGGCTTGGAAAAGCGTAAAACGTGAAGCGTTAAAATTAGAATTCGCTTCTATTAAATCAAATGAGATTTCTTATCGTCAAAGATTAGTAGACAAATATAATTCTTTAAAAGAAACTATTTATATTCCAAAAACTTATTTTATAGATTTAAATGCTCAACATAATTTTCTTATTAAGAATTACGAAAACTGGATGAAATAAAATGAGTAAACAAATCAAAAACAAACGCTACGAATGTCGATATTCTCAACAAAACATCGATGCTCACGGTTCTGAAACAAATCTTAGAAAAGCTATTTTAGCCGTTCGAGATTTAAACAAAGAAGCATTAACGGAATTATTAAAAAAATAGGAGTATGAAAGCAACGTCAGAAATTAGAGAAGAAATAGCTTGGCTTGGAAGATTAATCCAAGTAGTAGATATTGAAAATTTGCAAATAGTATCTTTTTTTAAAAAAGACTTTGAAACAAAAAAAATTACTGAAAACATTCAATACACCATTTATATAGATGGGAAAAAAATAAATGAACTTTTTCCTGATTTAAAAACTGTCCTAGCTTTTTCAGCTTCGGCTTTATCAGGTAACGCCAACAGTGCTTTTTCTTACGGGTTTATTAAAATGGTATCGCCATGACCACCACCAACCTACACCCAACCCCGTCGCCACTAGAGCAAGAAACGGGAGCAATTATAAGAGCATTACAGAATAGATTGATTAATGATAACCCTTTGAATTATGAAAGTAACACAACTACCAACGCAATCAGTCAATCATTATTTCAAACTATTCAACAAATCACAGTTGGATAAAATAATGAGTAAACCTGATAATTTTAACGCTGAACTAAAACGAGAACAAATAATTAACCGTGCAATTGATTTTAGCAATAACCCATTGCCGAATTATTTACGTTTTAAAAATTAGAAAAAATGAACGGCAATAGTGCCAAACAACTGTTATAAATCATTTTTTTATGAACATAGATAAAAATGATATTGTAATTGCTAATGACAAAATAGTACAATATTTAGGAAAAGAAATGGAAAACGGTGCCTAACGCTAACTTGTATGAGTAGTAGCCGATAGATAAAATTTCGAGTAAAGCCGTAACGCTGCCACGGCTATTACTTATACAAATTGTTGGCAGCAGTTAATTTTAAAACTATGTATAATTTCTCATTTATTGACTTCGGTCTAAAAGATTTCATTCGCACAGATGATGGCGAAGTATTAACAGAACAATTTGGCTCTTATGATGAAGCTGATAATTTCATTGCCGATGGCGGTCTTGATGAGTACGGATGGACTAATCAAGGTACACGTAAATGGTGTTGGGAAGCAGAGGATGGCGAGGATGTTCCTTAATTGCTGCCAACGTCCTGCTACTACAATCAGTAGCGTGCCGAGTTGCCAAATTATCGGAGTTTGCCCTAACAATGCAAGCAAAAAAAAATAATAACCAAAGCCAAAATAAAGCTATTGATTGTAGTAGCTGTTAGTGGCATACCACGTAAAATAATAAATTATTATGAGAAAATATGTATTGAGACATTGGAGAGGTAACGGACAAGTAATACCTGACTTGATGAAAGATTTTTATCAAGATTACCCTAAACACAGAAATATACGTCCTTATAAATTATCAGAATGCATTTGTAGTGTTTTGTCTGAAAAAGAATATTTGAAATTTGTATTAGAAAGATACGGAGTTGAAGAGCATAATAAATCTGTTAAAAAATACTGTATGGGTGATTTTAATTTAATTAAAGAAACGCCCAAAGTATCTACTCCAATTGACGGTTGCCACTAACGTTGATTCTTTGTGCAGTATGGGATTAAATAAGCCCAATTTTCTAATTAAAAACTAATAATAACTGATATGCCCGAAACTTTAATTAAACACCCAAAGCCCATATTGCTCAAAGAAATTGTTAGCGGTTGTTCTTCTCGCAAAGTAATACTTCATTTATGTGCAGATTTGGGAAGCGATAGTTTGTTTTATCAATTATCTGACGAATACGAAGTAATAATGATAGGCGAAGAAATAGGAGTTGAAAATTATCATCCTCCTAAAAATGTTCACGGAATAATTGCTAATCCTGTATGCACTGAATTTTCTACTGCAAAATGTTTTAATCACGTAGGAGATATTGAAAAAGGAATGTTTCTTGTAAATCACTGCTTAAGGATTATCAAAGAAGCGCAGCCGAAATGGTGGGTAATTGAAAACCCATTTAATGGTAGATTAAAAGAAATTTTAGGAAAACCAAAGTATGTTTATCAGCCGTGGGAATATGGAAGCCCTTGGACTAAAAAAACGGCTTTGTGGGGAGAGTTTGAAAGTCCAAAACCGATTTATAAAAATTGGGAAGATGTGCCAAAGAATAAAAAACTATACATACGTCCTGGAAGATTAAAACCTGGACTTGTATATTTTCATAAATCAGCGGTTGATTTAATACCCGAAATGCAATGGGCAAAAGAATCAATAAAATGCGATGCTGATATTCGCTCGATGTGTAGCCGTGGTTTTGCACAGGAGTTCTTTAAGAATAACCGCTAACGTTATTCGGCTTTGTGCAGGTGGGGATTTGGAACACGAAAGTTTCAATTCAGCACAAAAGCCGATTAAGATTATTGCTGTTGAATTTAGCAATTCAGCCCCACCTGCACAAAGCCGATGTTACCTGCCGTTTTTTTTTGGGTTGGTTCGTCAAATAATTAGTTCACAATTAAATTAAAAAATAATGAGTTTAGATGTTTATTTAACACGCAAAAAATGGATTAGCTACGATGCTGGTAAAACATTAACAGAAGAAGAAGAAACTGTTTATGATGCAAATATTACTCACAACTTGGGCACAATGGCAGATAAAGCAGGTATTTATGAAGCACTATGGCGACCACATAGATTGAAAGAAAACTATAACATACCTGAAAATGACCATAATGCAGAATATACTTTTGAGGAAGCAAATACAACTTTTGCAAAAGATATTATTCCAATAATAGAAAAAGGATTAAGTGATTTAAAAGCAAGACCCGAATACTTTGAAAGTTTCAATTCGGAAAATGGTTGGGGTTTATACAAACACTTTGTTCCTTTTGTCGAAAAGTATTTAGAAGCCTGTAAAGATTATCCTGATGCTATTGTTAAGGTGTCTCGCTAAAATGGCAGGTAACGTCCTGCATCTTGTGGTCAGTTGCGGAAAATTGAACACCGACCATACAAAAATAGACTAAACTTTAAATTAAAAACTAAAATGGAAAAACAAACCCAAACACCGCAATTGCCACAAAATGCTGTTAGCAGTTCGGTTATTGATTTTACACCAAATAATTTATCTCACATTTTTAAAAACATAAATCACAAACCTTGCAATACAATTGGTTACGATTTTGCGTGGGATATTATGCAAAACCAAAAATTTATTGGCGAATTATTTTATTCATCTGACGATAGAGAATGGTGGTTTATTAAAGATAATTTTCCCCATCAAAGAAAATCATATCGAATTAATTTTCCAATAAAACAAACTTCATTTTTTATTGAAGTTTTCAAAACAATTAATGTCGATTTGCAGTTAGTTGTTTAACTGACTGCTAACGTTTACAGCTTTGTCTAGTGCCGAAAATTCAAGACTAATCATAAAAGTACAAACTAATTTTTAAATTAAAAACCGATGAATAAAAACACAAAACCAAGTAAGGCATTAGTCAAAACCGATGTTAGCAGTAGCTTTTTTGTTCCGAAAAACGCTCAAGAGTGGTTAAAAAACGGAGAAAAAGGAATAAGTAGTAAAGTAATTTTTGGAGCTATAACGGGGTTATGGCTAGATAATTACGACTGGACTCCTGCCGACCCAAGTGATTTTAATAGATGTTATAAGTTGATAAAACAAGTTCCTGAATGGAGACAGGAATTGTATAAAGTTTCTTTGATTTCTAAAGAATGGAAAAATGTTGTAGATAATTGGGATAAACTTTCTGAAATGCTAGAAAATAGAGATAAAGAGATGTATTCGTTTATGAAAACGCTAGGTTGTTAAAGTTACTGCTAACGTTTTCGGGCTTGGCGAAGTGGCTGAACCCGAAGCTAAATAGAATTACTAAACTTAAAAATTAAAAACGAATGATTGATAGAATAACTGAACAGCCATTTTGCCAAACGAGTGTTGGCAGTAGTTTTTTTGATGTTAGGAAAATTTTACTAACTATTTA
>ERZ724506.82-NODE-82-length-36896-cov-13.742922_pt1 | contig 36896 bp, 49 predicted proteins | sample MGYA00376039_ERZ724506 | MGnify/ENA primary metagenome ERZ724506 (study PRJEB28724, sample SAMN07190887) | wastewater metagenome | isolation source: effluent of sewage treatment plant in Hong Hong | place: USA: Christiansburg, Virginia | collected 2016-03-01 ... | reverse complement strand
CCTGCGTGAGGTGTACGGTTTGGGGTTTGTTGAGCTTCTCGCAGAACTTTCGAACCCTCTCGTCCAGGTCATAGGTTTCGTTTTCTGGGTCCTGCAGCTCCAGCTCGATAGGTTTTACCAGTGTGTTTAAATGAGGTTCGTCCACCGTATAGACAACCGTATTTACTGGGTTTAGTCTCTTTTCCATAGTTGCTCGGGTGCATGGTGAGCCATGCGATATTCGTTATGGTTACTTGTATCTATGTCGCGACTCCAGGACCAGAACCCCTCGTCGGGCCATGTTCCCTCCCATGTGTTTCGATCTGTGCAAGGGTCGTAATACTCATGTAATTCCGGTCCGTCCGGATATGTTTTATTATCCATCAGCTTTGGGCTTTTCGTCAGGGAACAGGGGCTGCTCGATAATGGTGCCCTCGAATGATTGTTTAGGTGCACCGAACACACGACTTAACAGCGTCTCGATCGCTTTGAGGTCGCCGGACTTACCAGACTTTATCAGTGCAGACGCAACCGCTCGCTCCAATGCTGTTACGCCCTCATCCTCCTTTACGCCTCTCAGCTCATCCAGCGTCAGGGCTAAAAGGCTTTGTATCGTATCGTTTATCTCGCTCACCTTGTAACCCATGCCTTTGAGCTGAGTAACGAACTTACGCGGCCGACCGTTCGGGTTACCGCTTTGGCCCTTAACAAATGGTATTAAATTGTTGAGTGCGTTGGGATTTCGTTGCTTTGACATAGCTGCTCTGTTTTTGTTCTGTTAAGACGTAAAAAAGGGGAACCGGTTATGGCCCCCCGATTTGTTTTAATTCGGTCAAATATTATGCCTTTGCGTCGACATCAGCCGGAACCTTTTCGGCTTTCTTTTTTCCCTTCTCCTCGCCGTCTCCTTTGAAAATTTCGGACTGGAACTGTTTGTCCTCAAAGATAAACATACGAGCCTCCTCACGTACTTTGTCGATAGCGCGGAACAGGGCGGTTTCAAACTTGAACGTATCGCCGTTGGTTGAGATACGCGGCGAGTTCATTGCGACGGCTGTACCGTGTACGTTGTGCTTACCGGTAATAACAGCGGCCAGGTGTTTCTCATCTCCTGAGAGGCTTACGCCTGACACTTGCACGGAGTCGTAAACCAGTTTATCGAGTTGCTCGAGAACTTGTTCGGCTCCTGATTTTGGTGGAAACTTTAACTCTCTGTGTGATCTCAGGGCGTTTGAGTCAGCCAGGTAGGTCCTGAGTTCTCTGAGCGCCTCGTGCATATCCGGGTGAGGGATTTGGTTTGAGTCAAAAATGTACGATCCCTTTTCAGTTTCGTATTCAACGTAAAGTTTGCCTTTGTCGGTAACTTTAACTACACCGAGTGTAAATGTCGTCGGTTTGTTCATAGGTTTCAATTATTATTTGTGTGGCAATATCGCCGGGATAAATGTACTACTTTTTGTTAATGTCCACCACTGGGGTATCGGTTTCCTGATCCACGGGTTTAATCATGCCTGTTGATAACTTTGGGTTTTTGCGTCTTGATTTGTTACGCAGCCAGCGGAACGGAGCGGTAATATTTGAGACGAACAGGGTCCAGCGGTGAGCGCGTTTATATTTCCGTGCAGCTCCGAGATACATCTGGCGTATCATTGGGTTTGACTCCATGAGTACAATCACACAGTCGATCGCCTGGACTGGATGGCAGCCGAGTAGCCCCTCGATTTCACCGTTCGGGAGTTGTCTGATTTCGTAAATCCTGCGGTTCCCTTCTTTGTCCAGGAACACCCCGGGCATCCCTTCGTAATATCCCGCCTCGTTCATTAACTCGGGGTCAATCTTTGGAGCGGGTTCGTCTTTCATTACCTTAGACTCATCAAAGAGTTTTTTAGCCTTGTCGATGTGCTTTTTTGCTTTGTTTAGCTTGTCCCGTTTCGTAACGGCCGCTGAGTAATCGCGCTTATCTTTGGCGCCTCCGTTTAAATCTCTCATGTTTACAGGTTGTGTTTAAGGAGTTCGTTGATAATGTCGTCCTTTTTGTTTACGCCGTTCTTTGTCTTGGACTTTAAAAGCTCCTGTGATTCCTCTGGCAGGAGTTCCCTCATCTTACACAGGTCCCAGAAATCAATATCCCGCAGGACTTGTTCACGGTCGCTCATTTTCTTAACCGGCTCCAGCTCCTCGTGTTTACCGTCGTTGGTGTGTTCGCCTGGTTGGGACAGGGTAAGGTCGGTGTTCGGTACTGGTTGGCCGGACTGCTCAGCTCGGAGCTGTGTGATATTCTGGGCGGCGAGATCGTGCTGGTGTTTTGTACGGGCGTCGTAAATGGCGAGCCATATTTTTAACTGCCTGTTTATTTCACCCATGCAGGTAGATCCACAGTTCATCTCGCGGGTGACCATTCCCTGTCTGGTGCGTATCTCGTTGTACGCTGCCAGGACTAGGACCCGTTTAGCTCCTCTGTGTATTTCGCCCGCCTCGATCTCCTTACGCATGGCGATTATCTCGGCCTCGCAAATGATCGGGCAGCCCATGTACGACCAGGCCTCAGATATTGATTGTCTTGTTCTCATGTTACTCGTATTTGATGTGTGATATTACGTTACCGATTACCGCATTTATCCCGATGAAGGTGGCGACGTTTCGTATCTCGAGGAGATCAAAACCAAAGGCCAGGGAATAAATGGTGGTGTATAGGATGGCGATGGTTACGCCTATCCAGAAATTCGTACAAAAAAAACAGTCGTACGGCTTTGTGTACTGGTGCGCTGGTATTTTCCTCCAGCGTTTAAGTGTAAATTGAAACTCAAAGTAATCGAACCAGATCAGCGATACTAAGAGGGTGACGGTCTGTAATTCTAAAATGCTCATAATCTAAATCATTTATCACCTCTTTGAGGTATTTGTAAAAAGAACGGCGGGACATGTTTGTATTTTGTATGGCCTGCTTTACGTTTTTGCACTTCATGTAAATGGTGGCGACCTCCCGTTTACGGCGCTCCTCTTTGCTGAGGTCGGGTCGGTTTAACCATTCGTGTAGTATCTCGGATTCGATGCCCCAGATATCCTGGTACTCCTCGTCCACTTCAAACCAGGCGGCATGTAAATCAGTTTCGTTTGCCTGGTGTCTGAACTTATCGGCTCGGCATGTGGTCAATGCCTGGTAAAAATACGATCGGTAAGATTTAATTTCGGCTCCAGATATCTCACGCTCTCGAACTTTTAACCATGCCTCATTAAATAAGTCCTGCCAGTTTGTCGGGTCCAGCGACTTAGCGTAATTGGTACAAACCTCATCGTTTATAATTTGTTCTGACGCCTTCAAAATGGATTGTTTCGGCCAAATGTATGAAAGTTTATTAACTTTCGCCAAAACGTTATTTTTATGAAAAAAGACTTTAGAGGTAAATGTGTCATACTCGACGCCGGGCATGGTGGAGTAATCGACAAGGTGTACCAGACGCCCGGTAAACGTTCGTATTTTAAGGGCGGCGTACTGGTTGGTGAAAAGGATGGACCCGACGAACATTATTACGAGGGCCAGGGTAACCGTAAGATTCTGGCAAAACTCGCCGCGATGCTTGCGGCCGCTGATATTGATTACTTCATAGCCAGCCCAGGAGATAAGGACACGGGGTTAAAAACGCGCTGCGATAATGCAAATTACAAAGCTAAACAGGTCGGTGTTAATAACTGCCTTTACGTTTCAATTCACTCGGACGCTCACTCGAACTCGGACGCTCATGGCTGGAGTGTGTTTACTTCACCTGGACAAACTGACTCGGATGCCGTTGCTACTGAGTGTTACGAGCAGGCGAAATTAATGTGGCCAGATGAAACATTCAGGCTAGGTAACGGTGATGGTGATCCGGATAAGGAGGAAAAGTTTTACGTTTTGGTTAATACAAAAATGAGGGCTATACTTGTTGAAAACTTTTTTATGACTAACCATAAAGACTACACTCGGCACTTAAAAACCGAGGAGGGATTAACTGAGATCGCGACGGTATTGTTTCACACAATTTATAATTCACTGTGAGAGCGCTGGTAATTTTGGGGGCCTGCATCCTGGTAGGGTGCTCCCCTAAGTGGCATATTGATCGGGCCATTCGTAAAGATCCTACGATCTTACACCGCGATACTATTACGCTGATCGATACGGTAAGGATGCACACTGAGCGGACGTCGGTCGATTCGGTGTTTATGGTGTCAACCGATACGGTGATCATTCATAAAGATAACTTGACGATTCGCCATTACATTCATAACGACTCTGTTTACGTGTGGGGTGAGTGTGATACGATCTGGATGGAAAAGGTTTTAATTCGTGAGGTGCCGGTTGATAGAATAATTTACCCAGACGATAAAATGAGCTGGGGCGAGTTTTTCAGTACATTACTTGGTATCGGTTGTGTATTGATTTTTGCAGTGATACTGTACAAGTTTTTGCGGCACTGCACTAAGCCGCGTAAGTAAATCAAAAACCCCGGGCACAGGTCCGGGGTTTTCTTTTCAGCCTGGGGCTCATTCGTCCCCTTTAAGTTTTGTAGCGCAGGCCGGGATCGAACCGGCGGCCTTTGAGTTATGAGCCCAACGAGGTAACCAACTCCTCCACCGCGCTCGTCAAATATAGAAATTTATTGTTTTGCGTAATTGATTTCTTTTTCTGTCGGATTTCTTTTGAGATCATTGACTCCGCAAAATCCATTACAATCCATCAGCGGTTTAACTGGCCGCCCTTTCATCATGCTAATATCCTTTAAGTGGGGATATTTTGGGTGTGGTTTTAAAAACACCAGGTCGCCTCCTTTACTTTGATCCTTTAGCATAGTGACCGGCTGTCCTTTTATGTTGGTAAGGTCGTGCTCGATGAACGCCATCGCGTCAAATTTTTCAGGGTCCTCGATTTTTATTTTTTGCCAGTACCCAATACCTCCCTGAACGCATCCGGTTTTAAAACAGTTGTTATTATGATAACCCAGCTTATAAGTCCGAGGCGGGGATATCGTTAAAAACAAATCATGTGCTTTTTGAATTTTTTTAATGCAGTCAGGTTTTGTCAGCATTTCAGCCAATAGCGGAAAAATTGGTCGGCTGTCGGGATGGTTCAATTTCAATGCCTTTGCGCGATCCATGTCCTCAATCTCATAACCAAAGGCCTGATAAGAAAATTTATTTTCGGCCTGAAATTTCTCGCGTAACTCACGCTTTAGTATAGTTGAGCAGATTGCTCCAGTCGCCACATTTAAAGAAAGAAACTCATACCAGACCTCTTTTATATTCTGGTATTTTTCATGGGTAATGGTTTCAATTTGTTTGCCGTACCAGTTCTCGCACTCCCTTTTAAACCTGTACGTATCGTCGTCCTCGTTCCTGGTGTCCATAAATACGATACGCACACAGTCCACACCGAACCACTGCACACAAAGCCACGCCGTAACAGCCGATGTTACGCCGCCGCTCCACCAGACTATCACCGGATTTTCAGGTGTTATATTTTTTATCACTACCATACTATAAAATTAATCTCGGTTGCTGGGTTTCAGCCTGTATTCGTTCGTTACCCATCGCCGCGTATTTCGGGTCAATCTCGTACCCTATGCAGTTACGTCCCTCACGTATGGACATAGCGCACTCAGCCGCCCATTTACGAACGTCCTGAAGGTAAGCCTCGAAACTGGACCAGGTAAAATCAAAGTCGCCCTTTACTTCAAAGTACGGAGGGTCTGCGATAATGAGCTGGACGGATTTGGCCTGGAGGGCATTGGTTAAAAAGTCTTGGTTAAAAATAATATTTGGTTCGATGTCGTTGCAGTTTTTCATTGTCAGTTAGCTAAACAGTATTGGTCCTCGCCGATCATTCGTAGGGCGTCGGTGATACATTCAATTACATAATAAGTCCCGCCGTGCTGCTCGACCTCCAGGCGGTATTCGTTCTCGCCGGGCGTGAGCCTCTTTGATGATTTTGATTTCGTACCGTCTTTAATCTCGGCCAGGTAAACGGTTCCTTTATGGACGACGACGATATCGCAGAACTTTTTTAACTGGCTTACAACCTTAACGGATGCCCCGGTTCGTCTCAATGCCTCAACGATTTGGGGCTGGTTCTTATCTATTCGTGCAGCTCGTCTCATTAGTTTAGTCGGTTTTTTTGTTTCAGCCAGAACTCTCCGACCTGGTTTAACATATTGTCGAGCGCCTCACCACATTGCTCGTCGGTCATGTTAACGAAATTGTCGCGGGTTGCTATCAGGAGTTGACCTGCACACCCGTAAAAGGCGCGTTTTGTTTCGGTCAACTGTACCGGGTGCATGGTTTCAGCTTTGAGCCCTACACGCTTTAAATAAGCGGCGAACTGTTCCTCAAGGTCAAATGGGTTTTTCATAATTAAAATGGTGTTTCGTCTGGGTTGTTTTTCTGTTCTATTTTGGGCTCCTCCTTTGGCGGCTGCACCTCGTCGTCGTTGGTGAATAATGTACGGTCAAATATGTATTTCATCGGAACGTTTTTAAGTTTACCGTTACGGTGTTTCTTTACATATAACCAGGCCTCGTCAGGATGCGGATGAGTCTCATCGTAATAACCTGGGCGGTGCACGAAACAAACAACGTCGGCATCCTGCTCAATAGCGCCCGACTCCCGTAGGTCGGCAAGGTTCGGAACGTTACCGTCCTTACGTTTATCCACGTCACGGCTCAGCTGTGCGAGTGCGATAACTGGAACGTTCATATTTTTTTGCAGCATTTTCAAACCGCGCGATACGTTGGCCACAACCTCCTCGCGGCTCTTACCTGACTCACCGGCCAGCTGTAAGTAATCCACAATGATCCAGTCGACCGGCCCGTTTAATCGTTCCTGCTTTGCACGGTTACGTATTTCGTTCATGTGATAACAGTCGTCAACGATTACCAGGTGATCACCCAGAAGCGGCTCCAGGTTATTGTTAAACTGAATCCAGTCCTCATGTTCAAATTTTCCGGTTTTCATTTTGTCGGCAGCGATCCCGGTTTCCATTGATGCAAGGCGCTGAAATAATTGCACCTCATCCATCTCCAGCGAAAAGAAAATGCCACGCCGTTTAAATCGTATCGCCATATTACGGGCCCAGGATAACGCTAAGGCTGTTTTTCCCATACCGGGACGAGCAGCCAGAACGTAAAGAGCTGGCCGGAACCCTCCGAACAGCGTATCAATTTTCCAAAATCCAGACGGTACACCACTCACCCCGTCGCTTTTACCGGCGGTTTCGATTTGCTCGGTAAGTTTGTGAGCGAGTTCCAGGTTGGTCGTACGCTTTTTAAGGTTGGCGATATTGGAAATTTCGAACACCCTGTCGCTCATAAACTCGTTTACGTCCAGTGGAGACATCAGCGGGTCGTATGCTCGGGCGATTACCTGACTCCCGAACTCAATCTGCAGGCGGCTCATTTCGTGTTCCTTTAGGATCAAACAGAAATACTCCATTTGTTCCGCGCTGGATATTTTGTTAGTGAGTCGGGCTATGTAACCAGGACCACCGCAGGCATTTAACGTACGGTTTTTACGAAGTGTTTCGCTAACGCTGAGAATATTTACGTCGATGCCTTGTTTAATAAGATCAGCGGCGGCGGCATAAATTAACTGGTGCTCGTATTTATACCAGGAGTTAAGCGATAATAGGTGAGTATGTACCTGAGCCCTGCGGTCCAGGAGTAACATACCAAGTACCGCCTCCTCTATCTCAATGGCTGCCGGTGGTAATTTGCCGAGTTCTTGCTGGTTTGGTTTCATCGTGTGTACTCCTTTTCTACTGGTTTGACTTTGGCGGCTGGTTTAGCGGCGCCGATGTATTTGGCGACTGTTTTGGGACGGCTGATATATTCCAGCGTTACGTACTTCATTCCGCTTTCTTTGTGGAACGGATCGTCGGCCGCTGCCTGGATCACTGCAAGCATATCGGCCCTGGTATAACCAGATTTGAGACGGGCAACGAATGATTTTTTTACCCCGTCGTCCACCACCCGGGTATCTCGTCCGGTGATCTGGTTAAAGGTGAGGCGTAATTTTTCCCAGTCGACGGTAACCGCTGCTTTTTTCGGTTTCTTATCGCCGTCAGGCGGTGGCGTTTCGGATTTACCCCAGCGTTTTTTAGCGGCCTCCCGTGCTTTTTGTGACGTTTGCCCGATCTCGTTGAACAGTTCATCCATAAAGTCGATACGGATAAACCCAGCCTCAACCTTTACGATTTTCCGGCTGATCAGGATATCAACGGTCGGCTTATCGATTTCGCTTTCGGCCTCCTCGACTGTCATGGCGCCCTCTTTTTTCCAGTACCGGCATACTAGGACGATGAACAGCGCCTGAACGTTCAAGTCGAGGCGCTGTATTTTTCCGGTTAACCAGTCGTCGGGGTTAAATTTGAACCAGGTTAATTTAGTTTTTGCCATTGTGTTTACTGAGGGATGAAATACCATGTTTAGCGATCATTTTACCGAGTGATGTACGGAGTTTTTTTATAGTCTTATCCTTTTCAGTTAATCGAAATTCGGTATAATCGTCCATGATTCCAATAATAGCGGCTTGCTGCGCTTTGGTAAATTTGTGCTCGGCCTGGATAGTTCCCAGTAAACCGACTTTTGTTAATCTGTTTGGCATGACGGTTAGGTTTTAAGGTGGTTATTCGTCTCCGAAAATCTTATCGATAATCGCGCAAAGATATGCGTAAGTCATTTTAAACGTCGGGTCCGTGTCCTGTTTTCCTCTGAGGAGCGTAATGAGTTTATAGAAATACGCAACGTCAACGCCTATTAACTGTTCCTCCAGAACGTCCGGATCGTTAAGATCGAGTAAAGAAATCTGGTACATGATTTTTAAGAGCTCACCGGCCCCGATATTCCAGTTACGTTTAATGAATTTACGAGCTCGGATAATCGAGGTTAAAGGATAATGAGAGCCCTGGTATTTTAACTGACGGGTTAACAATGACTCCATCGCGGCCAGGTTTGTTACCACTCCATCAGCATACGTAAAGTAATTTGTTGCATGAATGTAATCGAAAGTTTCGTGAACCTTTTCTGGTGATCCCCAAAACCGTACAACAATCTGGATATCGTTGCTTAGGCTGATCGCGTTGGGTGAAAAGAAAACCGGGTGATAATTGAGGTCCTCGGTTTTAATTTCCTCATTTACACGTTTACCACCACCACCGAGGAACAGTTTAATTTGATCGTCTTTAAGCGTATTGATAGCAATTTTACGAGCGTTAAAAAGTTTCTCGAACTCCTCGTCGTAATTATCCTCCATCGTTTTTATAAGCGCCGGTTTATTACGCCCGTCAAATATTTCAACCCGGAACGGAGTGGCATAGTACTCAACAAGTCGCTTTAACACGTTCACGTCCTGCAGGAAAATATCGAAATCGTTTACCTTTTCACCGAGGAACATGGAGGCAATGGAGCCGCCTGAAACGATCAGGTTTTTTTTAACGTCCTCCTGTAATTTTTGGTCGGTGATAGTCTTTAACCACTCGTCTAGCTTCGTAGTGATTGTTTTGGTGATAGTCTTTTTTTGCATAAATTTTAGTTTTTAGTCCTTTTTAAACATGTGTAAAGCGAATGACATTTTACGTCTATCGAAATCGTCGGGCGGGTTTGCCTCATCGCGCTTAATCATTTCGATGAGGTGGTTGGCCTGAATGTTCCATGCGTACAGCTCGTCTCTGAGTTGCTGTTTTTGATCGTCACTGATGCCGTTTTCTTTGTCCATCTCGGCGGCTTTTTGAATTAAATCTGTTGGTTCGGTCATTTTTATTTAGGTTAAGGGGTTACATTGATCAGGAGTTCACCGGCTTTACGTACCCGCTCGGTCAGGTATTCGCGGTCCTCTTTGGGAATTTCAAAGGCGAACCGGTTTAGGTTTTTCATTTTGCTACCGGCAGGGATATACGGGAGTTTTGATTTATCCCCGTTCATGATCTCCTCCCAGATATACCGGTATTTCCAAAGATCAGCGCCCTCATAATCCTCCAGGTCCGACGCGATCTCATGAAGCTCAGCCTCGTACGGCATGTAAGATATGGCCTCACCGACTGGCACATTATGAATACAGGCGTTTGAGATTATCTGATAGTACTCCTGTTTAAATTCGGTACGCAGAATGTTAACGTCCTGGGTGAGTATGGCCTTTGTGTAGTTGTACCAGTTTTTAGGCTCGTAACATTTGATTTCGCCGATGCGTTTATTCAGCTCCACGAGATCCGTCGTTCCGGCCCAGAACTTATAAAGGGGGTGTAATACAACCTGTTTAGATACCTTGTCGTATTTGAAATCCAGCATATCGTAAACGCGTTGTTCCATCCAGATACCCCAGGCCATCGACCGGGAGTAAGCATCGATTTCGATGGACCGGCATAACTCGCGCTCGATATTTTTTTCGGCGATGTAATTCATGGCAGGAGCTCCGAAATCGGTGTCGATGGTAGTGCGTTTATCTATCAGGGTACCGCGCTCGTTAGTGGGGCGATCCTTTAATTCCTGTTCGGTCATTGGTCGCGTCCCGGTATTGAGCAGGCGATAAATTTCGGAGCTGGTAAAGTTTCCAATACGCAGGAGGTTTTCGGTCATTTCACTCATAAAGATTTAAGGAATTTAAGGGTACGTTTGTAATTCTGGGTTTGCTTTTCGGAGATCACAGCGCCGATCCTGGTGCGCTGCTCATCGTCCAGACGGGTGTCGTCTTTAAGTTTGCCCCAGAGCTCATTAATTTCCTCCAGCAAACTCGCCGGAACCATGTTACGAATACGGAGGCACTCATGCATCTCGCCGAACGCCTTAACAGTAGTCGCGTAAACCTGAATTTTTTTACCAATCCAGTTTTCAATATACGGCGAGCCGTGGACCTTTGCGATAGTCTTACAGTTCGTTACGTTTAGGATCATTGGTTTTTGTTGTTTGCCATCCTTATCCAACTCCTCGAACTCAGCGACCGTACATTCGTCTTTTTGGTTATCCGGACCCGTTACCATCTTTACAGATACTTTGGTAATAGTTAGGACCAGCTCCTCGCCTGGTTGCAAGCTGTAAGCCCCCAGGTAATCTGGGTTAATCAGTTTTTTAAAGTGTGTTAGTTGTTCCATTTATCTCGGTTTTAATTGAAATTTTTCCATTACGCCCTCCCGGTAAGTCAGTCCGATACGGACGAGTAAAATCCAGGTGCGTCGTCGCTCACAGTAATATGAGTCGATGAGTATGGCGTTGGTCAGTTCTTGGTACTCTTTGTTATGGATTCCCAGAACTGGGTCGCCCAGTCTATGAGGTCGCGGCCTGCTCATCGGATTCGGTCATTTGCTCGATGGTTTTTTCGACTGGCATTTTTTCAATCCGGTACTTACCGACGGTCGCTGGCAGGCCTTTTTTCATCAGGCTTTTATAATCCCAGCCATACGCTTTACATGCCTTTTTGAATGATCCGTGCAGGCTAAATTTAAAGCCTTTGCGGACGAGGGTCATAAATTGATTTTTCATGTTACAGATATTTTCCAGTTTTTTCCTCCAGAGCGGTAATGTATTTACCGATAAAGTGGTTTTGAAACTCACGCGTTTCATCCTCGAAGCCAGTGATCAGGTGTTCGTTTTCCTCAATGAGTGCGCTAACGATTTCCTTACGACCCATGTCGAACAGCTTAACGGATAATAGAATTTTTTTGTTTTTGAGGTCGGCCATTCCGAGACGGCGTTTATTAATAAAGTCGACGACCGTAATTTCATGTGTAATCAGGTAGTCGCTGAGTTTTAGGAACTCAATACAATCCTTTAATAATGATTCTTGTCGCTTGTTGAGCTCATCGATTACCCTCCATTTAACCTCCTCACCACCATTGACGTTACCGATTACCCTGATCTCATTCGGAAACGCGAACTTTAAACCTGTACACAAACGCCCTGGTAAAACTTTGTAGTGCTCTGGTTGTTTGGCAATGATCTCAGACCAGAACCCTCCGTTTTCAATTGGGACCAGAGTAAACTCACTAAGTAAATCACACCATACCTGGTGGAAATCCTGCGGGCTAGACTCCCAGTCCAGTTCCTTTTCCCAGGTTTCGTTAATGAGATTTAGCAGGCCAGCGACCACGTGCAGGTCCGGGCATTTTTTCAGGTACGATACAATTTTATCGTTAAACTGCCATTCGTATTTAATGGTCCGGCTCTCGTTTATTTCGATCCAGCTCATATCGTAGTGATATGCTGACTTTGACGACGGTGTTAGATGGCACTGAACCCCTTTACGATAAATTATTTTACGGTCACCGCCGGTAAAAATGCGGTCCCCTTTTGATTCGTACAAAACGTCCCTGCGATTCATGGAAATATAGTCGTCCCACTTATCTACGATACTTTGAAATTCAGGAGTAACATGGATATAAAAAACGGTGTGGCCCTCCAATGGCTTTACATCCTGCTCGGTGACGATAGTAATTTGATGGCCGCCCTCATCGATAGCGTTACAGTATAACTCACGAATAATAAACCAGTGCAGCCAGTCAATACCCATGTCGGTAGTCATTGAGGTTAACTGTCCGTTTACTTTAATCGTTGAGAACTCAATATCTCGAAACAGGACGGGCTCAGTGTCGAACTGTATTTCGTTGTAATCTGCGAACACCTTAAAGTCGATTTTATTACGCAGGAGGAACGATATGGAATATTTCAACCCGGAACCAAAGAAACCGATTTTTGATTTATCTGCTCGCTTTGAGCTGGCTCCGATTAGGACAAAGGCATTGACGTCAATAACGCCGAAACTTTCGATTTTAATGTATTTTTTCATAGCAATTTTTAAGGTTTTAAGGTGGTGGTTTTGATTATGCGTTTACGTTTTTTCTTTTTTGGTACTATCCCGTATGTATATACACGTACGGAGGTTACCGGTTTGGGCTCGTTGGCCTCGATCTCGTCGGGGCGTTTCGGTTTTTTCATAAGGGCTATTAATTTTCGGTGACTTTGAACAGATTGAGCGCTGCCGTTTGTTTTTTCATTTGCTCATGCAGCTGGTCAATGCTCATGACCTCGGTGAAAAACCGAATGTATAGGCATTGTAAAAAAAATTCAAATTGTTTTTTGTGCTCGGGGGTTTTATCCTTTTCATAAGCATCCAGGGCGGCCCTGAGCTTTTCGAGTAATACGGGCTCGGGTGATGCTTTACACAGAGCGAGGTACATTTTATCCATAAGAGACGGTTTTTACCGCCAAATCCGGCCGAACCTATCTGTTAAATAGTCGCTGCCGGGTGGCGTGAGTGCGTAAACTCAATTTTGGCGGGTGATCGCCCAGCCTAATACAAACGAGAGGGATTACGGTCAGACCTCTAAACTTTGGGATAGGGTTTAAACAAACTTTGTAATTTCAATCCTAACCTTTAACCTGTAAGAACTTTAAAATTTCAGCTTTCACCCTTAACCTTTGAACTTTCAACTTTAGATTTTTGGCTTTTCGAGCCTGTTTTTACGACGGGAGTCGAACCCGCGACCTTATCATCTAAATTGATATGCTCTACCAGCTGAGCTACTACGGAAATTTGCCGTTTCCTATGGTGCAACATTACGGAAGTGCGCCGGACTCATATTTACTCGTTTTCGGGCGATCACCCATTATTATTATGCCTCGATAATTGTGATGGCGTTTGATTCTGATAGGCAGGCGTCAACCTCAGCGGCGAAATCCTCGACCTCCTTTTCCAGTACGTCGATTTTCTCCTGCAGTTTCAACGGATCAGCCAGAACGAAATCGTTTTTATCGTGGTAATCAGCCAGGAACGTAGTAACCTCGGCGACCTTGTTGTTTACTGATTCCTTACCGTACGCAGCGATCACAATTTTTTCAGCGTTGGCCGTTACTACTTCGTTTTGAGTATTCAAACCGGCGACGACTGTTTTTAATTTCGCTTTTAGATTTTCTGCGAGGTTCTTTTTAAAGACGATGGCCGATTTTTCATTAATCGCGTCCGCTACGGTCATGGACTTACCACCGATCGTAACATAAGTCGAGCCGTTTGATTTTACGATGGCTGATTTAATGGCTCCTTTACGACCGATCAAAGCGGTAACGCTATCGTATTTTGAGATAGCCGAGGCGTTAAAAACGTTCTCCTCAATATGCCCGTTAATTAACTTGCCTTTTTGACGGATCGCCACTGGTGCAATCTCCTGGGTTTGTTTGTTGATTTTCGCGTCTATTAATTTCAACTCAGCGAGAGCCCTGTGGATGGTCATTTTTACTTTAGTCATAAACTTTTATTTTTGATGGTTACGGGACCAAATATTAGGACTATTTCGGAATACTCCAAATATTTTTTGAATTATTTTTTAAATCCATTCCGAAATACGCGTAAACATTGAAAAAAAAATTTCAACAAAGGCAATCTATTTTACTGGATTTTGGCATAATTCAATAAAAAACCCATCGGGTTAGGATGGGTTTTATCAGTTCCGAGGTGAAACCTGTAACATGAGTTAAAGAACTCGGACCAATTTTTTACTGTTCCTCCTTTGATGGCGTGAACTTTTCCTTTTGTATCTGGTGAATTACGTAACCACAAATCGCCATTTCAATCCCGGCCCATATGAGGAAATCCGTAGTACTCATTACGTCGTGTTTTTTCAGTAACCAGTAAATACAGCCCCACTGGAGCACACCGAACGCGATGCCTTGATGTATGCGTTTCTGACTGAAAAAACCGGACTGGTTGCTGCCGACTTTTAACAGTTCTTTTATCAGCCGTTTCCAGTTATTCCATCCAAAGAAGTAGTTTTTTTTCATGCGAAAAGTGATTTAATAAATGCCACGACTGATAATACCGCCGCGCTTACAGCCGTGTACCAGCGTTTTTCGAGTGCACGAACACGAGTTTCGTGGTCGGCCGATTGTTTTTGTTGAGCTCTATGCCTCTCGTCCTGTATCGCCCTGTGCTGATCCAGACGTATGAGGAGGGCGTCGCGTTCCTTTTGGGTCATACTTCAAACGTAGCAAGTTTTTCCATTACTCGAGCCTGTAAGCTCTCAGCGTCGTAATTGAGATTTTTCACCGTTACATCAGTCAACTCAACCCCAAACGCGGCGCCATCGATAGAGAGTAACACGCTCACGTCGATAGTCATGGCAATAGGGTTTACATTCCTGACGATTGGATTAATCGTAATTTTCGGGTTATCGATTTCCGCGCCGTTGTTTAGCTGTTCAAATCTGTATTTAGCCATAAAATTTAAGGTTGTAAAACGTAAGAGTTTCGGGCGTAATGAATACGGCACCACGTAGAGTTATTATTCGTGCTTTTAGTCGCTGCGGTAGTCAAACCAGTTGATAACGCGGTGAATGCTTGCAGCGTGTTACTCGCGGTGGTTGTACATGACCAAGTAGAAGATTGATCGTATTGAAATGGTGCTCTTCCTATCAACCAATTAACCAAATCAACCCTCGAAAGAGTTAAAAGCCACATAATTGGCGGAACCATCCAGTTTGAATAATTAAACAATGTACTCGGCTCAACTATTGCAATTGACGCCGTTAAAGTTCTACCACCACCCCTAATTGACCTGTAAGCTAAACCCGTCAAATGGTCAATGATCATTCCATCAGTGCCAGAACTTCCCACAGGAGTTACAAATTCAGCTAAAAAAGTTGAGGCGTTTCCGTTTACATCTTTGTAAGATAAGGTATTGAAATCGTAGTAACCACCATTTAAACCAGTAAATCTGAATTTATGACCAAAGGCGTTAAAATATTTTAGATAATCTGGGTTTACCGTATAGTCGATTTCCTGCAGAACGCCATCAGTTATATTATACGGAGGGTCGTAACTATTAGTGTACATCCAGCCCTCGTCGTACGTTTCATAAGAAGGTAAATTTCTTATCGCGGGACGGTTATAATAAACTTTTTTTGTGATATCAACTACATCGGGAACCTCACCGATAAAAACAGTTTCCGTGTCCGTAATGGTTGTTACAACGACTGGATCATTGTTAGCGCGTCTAATGGTGATCGCTTTTGACGTCTGAGCCTTATTGTTCGTGATTGCTGCACCGTTTAATGTTTGTGTAACATCTGTTACAGTTTGATTTACAGAACCACCAGATTTTACAACTTTTGTGTATAAAATATTACCGGCCGAATCTTTGACAATAACTGTACCGTTTGGTAAAACTATCTCAGCGAGCGACTCCGTATCGGTTGCGACGGTCACCTGTACCGGATCAAAATCAATGGCATCGATTAAGGATATCGTTTTCGCTTGTTGTGATCTTATCGGTTGTAATATCTGAGGTACTGCCTGGCTCGATAACACAACGTCGCTATCTTGAACCTCAACGTATGGCCCTAAATTGACCCCGGTAAAATTACCCTGAGTGTCCAGGATCAATACATTCAACGTACCCCCTGGGGCGACTGACTCAAAGGCATCGTTATTTACGTTTACCTGGGCGTTTGGAACCTCAGCCACTAAATTTAATGCGTCGTCGGTTATTAATGTCACCGGAATAGGAGCGGCGTCAACGGTTTGGATAATTATCGCCTTTGTTGTTTCCGGTATTTGCGGCGTAATAGGGTCGCCGTTCAAAGTTTGAATGGCATCCGTAACAATCCAATTATCGCCAACCTTAGAGCCCAACGCCGTTAATTGAGAGCTGAGAACGTTTATGTCCTGGTCAGTGGACACGCCAACCAGGAACGGTGTACCGTTTATGTCAATATTCAGGGTAACCGATCCTGAGGTAGTATAATCGTAACGACCACCCGACGGGGTTACCTCGGTCAATAAGCCATCGCGGAAAATACGAACACCCGCGCAATACGGTTTATATGTTCCCTCGTAATCGTAATCCGATATCGGTAGATCACAAAGGCCGTTTTTACGTTTTACGTTGAGCTGGATAGTCATGGCCCAGCCGGTAACCTGGTCCTCGCCTTTGTTGACAAATTTACGCATCGTCGACGCCCCGCCGATTTTACAGAACGACTGCCAGCGGTTCGAGTAACTCACCACACTGAAAATATCCCCGAGGATGGCAAGCGTATCGCTCTCAACGTCCTGACGATCGTCGTTATCCTTAAACACCTTATCCATAACCATCAGTTCGACGGTCAGTATAACGTAATTCGGATCGATGGACGCATTGTTTACGTTCATCAGCATCGTTTTATACGCTATCGGATTGGACGCGTCCGACTGGTAGATCTCCAAAAAGTTCCCATAATAGAAACTTTCGAGCATCTCGTGCGCGTCTGCGAGTTTATAAAACTCCTCAATTAGCTTGTTAAGCGTTACGGACTGTATTGCGGTCGGCATCGTTAAATGATTGAAATTTCGTTTTCATAATCTGGCCCGGTTTGTTCTGGTGTGTAGTCCACACGGTTACCGGTTCGCTCTTTGTACTCAGGGTAATTTGGTGTTTCACTATTACAGTCGTCCTGTAAAAAACGAATAAGCAGGTTTTTCAGTTCGTTCGCATCCTTACTGAGCTGTGAACGGAGCGTATTGAGCTGAGCCAGGTCCCCGGTACTCATATACTCGTCTTTATTGTTTCCGGTTCCTTTGTTCTGGATTTCCGTAGAGGTGTGATACGTGGCCTTATACTCCACCGCAGCGATCAAATATGGTACAACGTATTGAGCCATCAAATCGTAATAAACTCCAGTAGTCAGACCAGTGTCTGTCAGCGTCAAAAGTTTACGATAAAGAGGGGAACCAATAGCAGGCTGTAATTCGAGGTGCTGGACCCTCCAGATTACATTAATTAAAATGGACTCCTCGACATTTGCGTGAATAAATCCGTACTGTGTTAGGTCCTCGGTATCGAGTAAATAAATCCGTTCCATATTAGTCTACAAAAACAACGTTTTGGCGCCATGTATGACGGCACCACGGAGTATTTACGTCCGATTTAGGGTTATGGTACCAGCCTCCTTTATACGCGAAAACATCGTAACCCTCGGCCGCGCCTATCGCGTCGATGTCCTCACGGGTGTATAAACGATCGAGCTCGATGAGCTTTGTGCAGAACTTACGAGACTCACCACCAGCAACAAGCGCAGGGGCGTCGCTCCTTAGTTCATAGCTGTACAAAATTTGCATTTTGTCAATGTCCGACTGAGCAACCTGACGGGCACCGGCGTCAGTAAGTTCACCACCATCGGTTAAAAGTTCCTGGTTCATCAGGTTCGAGTAAATTTTTACCAGATCAGTCCCTTTTATCTCGAGAGCTTTACGGATATTATCGAAATCCTCACCCTGTGAAATGAGATTTAATACCTGAGCCTCGATCGTGCTGAGGTCTATAAATTTGGCCTTTTTAAAATCGTCGATCGCCGCTGTCTGCAGGACTGGTTCGCCTGGTATTAAGTCGATGGCATGTAAAACACGAAACGCGGACCGTTTGGTACCGCATTTTGACAAGGCCTCAAGCAGCTTGTCGTCATGGTTTTCGTCGCATTTCTCGAACTTGTCGTGGATAAATTTACGCTGATCGATAACCACTGAGTTCGTCGCCGGTTTTTCCTCTGGAAGGTTTAAATCCACCTCGCGGAATTTGATCTGGCCCTGCAGGCCGTTACATTTTTGGCCGATGTAATTCAGTACCGATAAAATTGCATCCTGCCGAGACTTGAAATAATTGCTTTTCATAATAACGTAACCGTTCATCAGTTCCGTATTATTACCCATCGACCCCTCCTCCTTAAATCCGAATAAAACAGGCACAGTCACCGAGTGCGCTCGTAGTATATTTTTTTGGGTGTCCTTATTCAATTCGATGTAGCGACTGTTCAGGTCGTTTCCGCTGAGCTGTAAAACAGTTGGGGCGTTTTCTTTACCCTGGCTGTAAACGATCATTGTACCACCGGAATTACGAGGACCTTTTACCGTTCCCTTCAGACCTTGTTCCAGTTTCTTTTTATCGTCCGGATTTTTTGGCTTACCGCTGTTAAGTGATATGAGCGTTCCCAGGGAGAAACCGTTCATAATTTCGGCGTTCTGGTACTCATCGATAGCGATACCAGTACAAATGGAACGGAGGCCGCCTGAGTATGGAGGTTCCGGATAAATACCACGGGACACGCCGCGACGGTCCTGGTATTTGTATTGTTTAACGCGCTCCTGGTATTCAATGTAAAATTCCCGGCTGCGTTTTTTTGGACTGGTCGGATCGGAACCCTTTGCCATTACGTCCAGCTGTTCGTAATAACGAATGTTACACTTTTGGTCAGTCCAATCCTGGGAAACGGCGAGCATTTTTTTACCAACTACTTTACGTCCCTTTTCAAAATCGATCAGTTCCAATCTGTCAACACGTGAAAAATCCATGGACCAAACACCACGCAGAATAAATTTATTTGATCTTTCAAAATCTCCCGACGCCTGCTCAGCGATCTCGTCCAGCGTGTAATCAGATTTACCGTTATCGTAAAATTTTTGCCAGGCCTCAGCATCCGGACCCTCATACTCCAAACCTCCCGAGACGGTAAAGTGAACCTTTGCCCGAATTATCCCCGAATGGATGGCGTTGAGTTGTACGAGCTGGTTAAGCCATTGAGGATATAAGTTATCCTTACCCCAGGCGTAAATTTTTACTTTACCGATCGACTTTTCGCACTCATCCGATTCCGGTATATCCGACTGCTTACGCTCAAAAAAATCGTAATGCGATATCCCTGCGAAATTCTCGTCGCTATTGGAGTTTAAATTTTTTGTCCCCGGTTCCATTCAGTTTAAAGTTTTTGTTTGTTGGTCCCACAGCCGGAACCCATGCCTTACCCTTTTCCAAAACCACCAGCCCATCGTAATCGGTCGACCCATCGGTAAGAGATTGGTAAACCCAGTATTTATATTTACCCGTTGGCATCTCCAGCGTCTCGGGATTAAATTCAAAATTATCGTACCTGTTACTGGTCGGGTTTAAGCGATCCAGCTGAACAACAAAATCCTTATTTTCCTGTACATGAAAAAAACGGAACAGGTAAAAATACGTTTCCTCCGTGCTCAGCTCAGAGGCTGTAACGGCGATATTATTTACGGTATTTGGTTGCAGGGTAATCATTATGGCAGCTCTCGAACTATTACGGCGAGACTTTTCAGCGTTGCCCGTTTTGGGTATTCAATCTCCAGGAGGTCCAGATCCTTTTTAACTTCTTTCAGATCGCGTCCCTCGAAATCATTTAGCGACTCACTGGTAAGTTTATCGCGTAGGTATGCACGGTCCACCTTTTCGGATGGTGCAGCTTTCTCACCGATCGGATCGGTAGTATTTGGGTTTAATTCCAGGTCGCTCGGATCACCCAGAAAATCGAAATAACCATGACGAGCCAGAGTCGGACCGTCCTCGGCTGTTACTTTCATTTGTCGGCCTCGAATTGATACAATTTGACCGATTTTATTAGGGTTAACTTTCATACGCTCAATTTATGCAAAAAAACGGGAACACCAATAAGGCGCTCCCGTTCTCATTTATTGCGGTTGTTACTACGATGCTGGCTCCAGCAACGCATCGGCAATGAGATTAGAAACGAGCGGCGCCTTTAACAGCTCCTTACCAGTGAAGTTCAGCACTGATCCGTTTTTATCCTCATACTCCTGGCCTGACGTGTTCGCCTCAGTGTCCAGTGTCATTCCGTTCACCAATCCGAATACACGGTTTTTACCGTTTGAATATCGAACGATGAACAAAAAGAAACCTTTACCTAGGGTAGTGGTCAACTCCTGAGTGTCCAGCTCATCGTCTGGCAGGTCTAACATTACCGTTTGAGGCACAGCGTAGCTGTTATTCGCACGGTTACGTACTGGGTCCTGGTTGGCGAAAATGTGAGCACGATCCGGCGTAATCTCATATCCCTGTTTACCGATAACAAGAGCCATAGCAGTTACCTCGGAGCCGTCTGGGCTGAGGGTGTACGACAAAATGTTAGCGAGGTTTATGGCGATTATTGAATCGACGCCCCCATTACTGGCACAACCCTGTTTATTGTATCCTCCTGTGAGTTCACACGGAAAAAAATATGGGTGTTTCAAAAACATAATTTTAAAGTTTTTGGTTAATAACTCAGTTAATTAGGGGTGTCAGATTATGACGCGTGAGCGGCAAGACGTACAAAGTATTTACCAAATACGTATTGAATACCCGAGCGCCATTTCATACCGAAACGTAATTTTTCCTCAGCCTCCAGGAACTTGATGAAAAACCCATCTAAATCCGACTCCAGGTCTGTTCCAAAGAACATGTACTGGTATGGTACGGCGTAAATTTGGTTTTTTCCGTTCAACTGTGAGTAAGTACGAATACGTACAGAGGTGGTCGGTAGAATACATGTAAGCTCACCACCCTCCTCAGTTACTTCGAGTTTCGCGTTGTAATCCTTATCGTTCCAGATTTCATCGATTAGGGCACGAAGCTCCTGACGACCGGTGATAATTTCAATCTCAACCTGGTTATCGAACAACTCCGTAGGGATTTTGTTGTAAACCGACATGAAGTTAGCGAACGCGTTGGTATTGTCGATTAATACTCCTGTACGGTTTGCATGCAGAACCGTCGCGTCAGTGTCCCAAAGTTTTACAAACCCGTTATAAAAGTTTAGGTTTGGATCGAGCGACCCGGTATCTCCCAGGAACATAAGATCCTGATTTTTCTTACGTGCAGATTTTACAACATAAGCGGTAATTACGTCCTCGAGAGGCATTTCCTCGTCCTGACGGTTTGCACCGATAGCGAGCAACATCTGCGCCCAGGTTCCATTAAGGTCGTCGTTACATAACGCGAACTGAACCCCGATACGTTTGGTGGTAATGTTAACGTCGTCAAAGATTACCGTACCATCGTCAGACAAGGTACACCCTGTCGCGTTCTGTAAATCAAAGTTAACGTTAAGCAATTTAATTGCCTCCTGTCCTTTTACGTTCTCCATTACGTTGATACGTGAGGTTAAACCGGCACCATAAAGGAGGTCGGTAAAAATGTCCTCAGACTGCTGATCTACGTACGGTTCCAATGCAGAAACGTCGTAATCAAATTTTTCCTTTAGTCTTGCTTTAAAAGATTTCATTTTATTCGTTTTTTCGTGAGTAAAAATTTTAATTTTTGGTGATCTGTTTTGAGCTGATCAGTATTATTTCGATTTGTCTTTCCAAGACTTACGGGTTTTACCGCCTTTAAACTCACCCTCGCCGCCGTCACCGTTACCGGTAAGTTTGTCGAGCTGAGCCATAGCCGCCCCAAATTTCTTGTTGAGATCGTCGAATGCTGTTTTACGAGCGGTTAAATCCCCCTCGAGTTTTTTGAAACGAGCCTCGTAAACTTTGTGGAGTTCCTCGATCGCCTGTTCAGTTTCGGACATATCCTCGTTACCGTTTCCACCTGCACCACCGGCGCCCATGTCCTCGGTTACCATTTCCGGGTCTGCAGTTAACAGTCCTTTACCGTCCACTGTGATTACCGTGCTGGTTCCGTCCTCATTTTTCCAGGAGTGAGTACCTTCCTTAACCAGAACCTTTTCACCGTTCTCGTCCATGTAGTAACACTCTGTGCCCTTTTTAAGATCACCGTCCCAGAAAATTTCGATACCGTCGGTGGTCATTGCACTCGCGAACGTGGCTAAACCTGCCATCAGTTTCGCAAAAAATCCCTTTTTCTTCATTGAAGTTTTTGTTTTTGTTGAGCGTTGGGCCTCTTTAGCTTTACCATCGATCATAACGACGGCCCCGCGTGAGTCGACCATGATCTTTTTACCGTCTGGGGCTACGTATTCCCCGGATTGTAGATGGCCGCCATCGTATAACGTACCCTCACCATCGCGATAAGCGTAATGCAGGATAGTACCAAAATCCATCATTTCCTCCATGACCTCTAGGTCCCATGTGGACATCTGCTGAATTTTAGCCAGCTTAATACGTTTGGCGTTGAATTGCCCCTTGAGTCTCAAAGGTACTTTTTTAAACCACCCCTCGATCGAAAACCCTGCGAACTCACCGGACTTGATTTTATCCCAGGCGTCGTCGTTATTAACCTTGTAGCTTACGATCCAGGAGCCTTTTTTTAGGTTCTGGTCCTTAAACATTTCAGGATATAACCCCTTATCCTCGTCGATAAAATACGACTCGAACAACGTGAGGCCTTTAAGTGCCTTGTTGCTGTCGTGCATCTCGTTAACGTTGTGCAGGTAATTGTTTTCCATCATTTTGATGGCGATTTTTTTCGCTTCCGCAGCTTTAAAAACTACGTAGTGCTCTCCATATTCTTCGTCATTGCGATAGATAGGGAGGTCCACAGCAATCGCGACGCCGGTTACTATCCTTTGTTCGTCGTTGAAGTGGGTTTTAATCGGTGCCTTTTTGTCGTCTTTTCCAAATTTTATAAAGGATTTCATGTGTGCGGGTAAGTCTACCAAGCCCATGAAGTCCATCCCCTCTACTGTGTTGTCCACCTCGAGGGTGTAAAACGGAATAATACGATTTTTCGGCATATCGATTTTTGAAGTGAGACGGGTTATATCGAAAAGAGTGCATTAAATCGCTCGAATTAATCGTGAATGGTGGAAACGGTCGCCGGATCAATTTGCTTTTAAATTAACCGCCTTAAAATTGATTTTATCGATACGTTAGAAATAAACCGTCGATGTGAATCGACAATAACCGTAGGTTATAATTCTTATCTTACTCTTAATCTTATCTTACTCTTATCTGCATACGTTTGGCATTGCCAAACACATGCGGTCGCATCAAAAAACGATGCAAAAGTATGCGACCGCATAGCGACCGCATTGCCATCGCATGCGACCGCATAACTACCCTATCGTACTGATATTTTCTATCTCCTTAACTGATTTAGCAACCTTTTCAACCTCGACAATTGATACCTGTAAATTCTGATTTAAGAGCGGAGCGGTGAAAGTTTGGGTATCGTCGTTCGGGTTACCGTTTTGTTGATTTGCCTGGGTACCCCCCCCTGAATTTTCTCCACCCATATCCGGAATGGAAATATCAGGCGGTGAAATTGAACCAGCGGTACCCTCAAATTTAGCGGACGCGATTTTCGCAATATTCGCAGCACCAATTACACCAGCGGAAACGATGGCCGCGATACCCATCGGAGACGGTGGTGGTCCGAATGTGGCGATCGCTTTAAGAACTGCCGAGGCCGTGTCCATTGCAGCCGCTCCGAGTTGCATCGCTTTATTACGCTGAAATTGACGCTTAGCGATTTTATCATTAGCCTCAGCGGTGGCGACTTTTATTTTATACTCATCCATGGCGTAACGCTGCTCGATTTTCGCCTTTTCGGTAGCCGTTAATCCCTCCTTAGCGAGCTCGGCCTTTTGCATTTTATCCATGCTGGCTAATTCCTTATCGCGGTTCGCCTCATTTTTTGCGATACGGTTTTCGCCGAGTTCATTTAACAGGTCGTTAATGGCGCCCATTGTTTCGAGAGCCATATTAGCCGCGTCAATGTAGCCCTGAGCCTGGTCTAATTTTGCCTGAAATTCAGCGGCCTCCCTTTCAGCCTCAGCCTCCTTTAATGCGTTCTCAGCATCTATCGACGCTTCGAGTGCATCGAACTCGGCCTGGTGAAACTCCTCCTCTAATGCTAAAATTTCCTTTTGCTGTTGTTCGAGCAGGAGTTTTTCGAGTTCAGTGTTCTCGCCATACCTACGAATTACGTCCAGCTGTTCGTCCCTGTGCTGTTGTTCCAGGATCATTCGCCTTTTTTCCCAGCTGTCGTCCATATTCTCAATGGTCATGTCGTAAACAGCGCGAGCATATTCGGCCTGGAGTTTTTGTTTTTCCTCCAGTTCCTTTTTTAAACGCTCCTGTTCTTTTTTAGCAGCCTCGGCATTTTGTTTATCTCGGGACCGTAGGAAAAGTTCGTTTTCGGCCTCCATTGTGGCAAAGGCATTTTTTGACGACTCAATTTGTGCCTGTTCATCCTCCAGATATTGAGCCTTAGCGTCCTCCAATCTTTGTAAATCCTTTTTAGCCTGTTCCTCGGTCCATCCGGACATCGTGGCCTGAGTCTGTAAAAATAATTTCCAGCGATTGTACTCAGCCTCGGCGATCTGGTGGTTGATCTCGATAATTTTCATTTTCGCAGCAAGCTCCTCGGCAGCGAGTTTTAAATTTTCCTCGTTTTGTCGTTTGGTGATTTCAAAGATCTCACGTTCGGACGCTCCTCGTGCCTTTGCCTGGAGTATTTCGAGGTCGTTCATCTCGGTTTGACGTTTCGACATGGCCTCCAGGTCCTCTAATTTTTCCTCCTGCAGTGTACGCTCAGACTTTAACTCCTCTACTCGCTTTTTATGTGCCTTTTCAGCCTCCTCATTTTGCCTAATCATGGCATCCCGGGCGCTTTCAGTATTCTCCTCGAGCTCACCCATAGCCAGCGCGATCCATCCAATAGGACCAGCAAGCAACAAAAGGACGTTTTTAAGGTTTAAAAACTTGTCTGCGGTGTCCTTTACCCACTTACTAAGGGCGTCAAAGTTGGCAATTAGCAGCCCGATACCTACGATAATGGCACCGATACCGGTACTTATTAACGCTAATCGGAATAATTTGAGGACTCCTGTGGTCGATCCAACGGCAGCGGCATAGGCATACTCTAATCCGATCTGCACCTTTTTAGCCAGGTTCGCCGCCTGGGTCCGCATAAACGATTCCTTTTCAAAGTTCGCCCGGATTTGTTCGACGGCAGTCAGGAGCGACGTGGCCGCCTGGAGTTTTACCAGTGTTTTAGTGACGTTCTCATTCTCCACACCGACCAGGGCGATCACCGACTGAAACGCCGAGTAACCTCCGATCACTGTGCTACCGAGTTGCATGGCAGCCTGTAAGTTTTTACCGTCATGGGCCAGTGTGTTTACCTGGTTTTTGAGGTCACCGATCTCGTCAGTCAATGCAGCGGCCTCAGCGAGTGCCTGTTTACCGATGGGAGATGTGGTTCCAGCTTGTATCGCGATGGTCTGGTAATCCTTAACGGCTTTACCCATCTGCTTAATGGACATCGTACCAGAGTCGACCTGTTTTTTAAGGTTCTTAAACGTGTCCTCAATGGCCTTGTCGTCGTTGCTGATATTACCCAGCGCGGTATCAACGTCCTTTAATCCGTTTTCAACTTTTTCGAGCTCATCGACCGACTGGCCTGCATCGAGGGTAAGTTTAACCGCTATTACTTTTTGTGCCATGTTATGCCGGGATTATAGTACCGTTATCCTCATCAACAAACTCGCAAAAAATTTCGAGCTCAGCATTGATCGGGGCGTCGGTAGTTGTGTAAGTAAATCGTATGTATGTCGCGGTCGCTGCTTTTTGGATCACGAAAAATTCCTGAAACTGTTTTTTATTACTCGTGTCCTCCACGAATATCCCGAACGAGTTGTTTTGTACGCTCATAACTACGGTGGAACGCAGGAGTTTTGCAAAGAACGCACCGACTCCAAAACCGGACATAACCGCCCCAGTGTTTAGGGTTAAATCCCGCTGCGCAGTTCCGTCCCATATATTGAAATACGCGGCCGTTAGGTTTGTTAAAGTCGTCACCGTCTTTACCCTCCCATATAAAGCCAAAACCCGGCAGGTGCCGGATAACTCGAACACGTTGACCGAGGCCGTCGTGTTATTTGCGCTCAGGGTGATCGTCTTACTGACAATTTTACCACCGCTGCGTATTACTGCACCCTCGCCGGTGTTATCCCGGCCTCTACCTGTAAAAGGCGCTCTTAAAAAATCGAACCAGCTCATATCGTTAATTAAAATAGTATTGACCTTGTTTATAAATAATGTTTGGTGCGTCGTAATCCGTCCGGATCGTCTGGGTGGTAAGTCCGTTAAGAGTTTCACCGCCAACCACGTCAAAAATCAGGTTATTACCACCGAGTTTTACGAAATCCCACTCCTGACCGTCTCTGTATTGCTGATTTGTAGCGTCGAGAGTCACCGTAATGTCCCCGCCACTGGTGTCAGCGACGAACGATTTATCGTATCTGCGTACCGGTTGGTCTGCGGTGATCGTTGTGGTCGGGTTTAATGCAGGCTCCAGAGGCTTAGGAGGCAACGTATCGTAGTTCCGGCGGCTCCTGCCTTTGAGTATTTTGATTAATTCGACCTTTGTAAGCTCATGGCGAGTCGCCTGGAAATCCTTTACAATGTTTTTACGGTATAAAACGCCGTCGATATTGCATAAACGTCGCATAAAATTCGGGTATAAATCGTCCTCAGTAAGCCTAAACAGGGCATTTACTACCTTTGAGTCGCGACCAGTCAGCTCCCGGATATTATCGGCGTGGTAATTACTGAAGAGGTTGCTCGTAGTGTATGCCGTTGCCGTCCAAAATACGGCAGTAGGAACCCCGAAATTAAGGTCAAGGGTCGGCGCGGTTAAACTATCCAGGTGATGAGCCTGCGGGTATTGGTTCTCCGTAGTTACAGCAAGCGTGTCGGAATTTACAAGACTCCAGTCGTCACAATTTTTAAGCCCGTTATAAAAGAACATGCGCGGTTTACCCTTATGCGGTGAAGCTACACCAGACCCCTCATCCAGCTTAATGATTCTCGGAATGATAATGTCGGTACCGCTGATTTGAACAGGGCAACTCTGAGCGATTTTGAGCTGGTAAATTTTGTCGCCTTTTTTAAAAGTCGAGGGAACGTTATAATCGTAATCGCCGTACTGGTGCCCGAACTGACGGGCGTAAACAGATTTATAATAATCCTCATCCTGGGCCCACATGAATTTATACGTTTTGCCCTCAATGTTTGCGGCTGGCATTATTTCAATCTCACCCTCTGAGTGGATTTTATCGCTCCACTGATCCACGTCGTCCGTCTCATAAAAAAACGTACTCATCGGCTCAAACTTCACCGCGTTATCATTATCCGGATCGCTCATGTAGAGATTAAACATGGTAATCATGTCCTTTAAAAAATCGGCGGCTTTCATCTCAGGTAAAAAACGAGATATCTGAACGTCGTCCCCATCGATTAACCCGGTATTGATAGCAGTAAAATCGTAATCCAGTGTATTGTTAAGGTCGAACGTTATATCCAATGTCTCACCGATGGCATTACCTGTAATTTTACTCGAGTGTGTATCGATAACTATAACACTGGTAATAATATCCCCGGCATTACACTCAATCTCCTGGACCAGGTTAAACACCGCAACGTCTGAGCCCGAATTACCATCGACGATATAATGAGTCGCCTGGCCGATTTGTGCAAAGTTTTTATAAATACGAACTCGAACGTCGATAAAATATGTCTCGTCAATCCATGGGCCTCCGGTAAATGCGTAGCTGATCGGGAACGACCCACTTACGGCCAGCCTATACGTTCCAGCGTTCGCCACCACCAGTTCACCACTCGGCTCGTCGAATTGGTTTGTAGGGTCCGAAATCTGGGTCATGTTAACCGTCAGGTTATCGGAAATCGGAATGTAAAGATTATAACCGAAATCCGTAAAACCTGGCAACGGCATATAACTGGAGTACGGTAAATTATACGTGGTCGATCCATCTCCTGAATAATGAGCACGACGGGACGCGACCTGTGAGCTATCCAACAGAACAGGCTCACCACCACCATAACCCCAGATCAGTTTCTTAAACTTTGCTGAGTTTAGGAACGTCGACTGCATGGTAAGGCCAGCAACGGCGAAACACTTTTTAATAATTTCGGTACAATAAACATACGGCCTCAGCTGATTTGTTTTGTAGCTGAGCAGATCGTTCGTTAATCCGAAATCGATGAGCGGGTAAACGTAACCCGATCCGGTTGAGGCTGACCAGGACGCCTCGATGTTCGCGATACTTAAAACGTGGTCGTATGCCTCCCATCCCAGCTCGGCCACAGTACGATCCCCGAGTGCCTGGAATAGGTCGGCTATCTCAGAATATAATACAACCTCGAAACGGTTTACGCGGCGTATCTTTTTAACTCGTGTCAGATTGGCAGATCCTCTAAAAATCTCCTTACCGTAACGTAGTAACCTGCACGGGTAACGTAACGTAGGATCGAAATCAAAACCGATCAGGTCACCATAAACGTCGGTAATGTTAAGGTCCCAGGCTGACATAAAAAAGGCATTGTTTTTTATGGTCCCAGGCATGCCGATCGTTTTGGACGATGAGCGTTTACGTTTTTCCGGCTGCTTAGCGTCAGCCAGGGCGTACGTAATTGGAACGTCCATGTCCTCTTTCTCAGTGTCCAGATCGAGCTCAACGCCATTTATAAAAATCTGGTAACTCATACAACTACGGAGGTATAAGGGGTTAATTCGAGTTCAACCTGCTCCATGAACAGCAGGCCGGTATCGTGGTACTCATGGGTAAATGAGGAGTTTAAAACTTTACGCGGGTACAGTGATCCGGTCGATAAATCCTCGTCCCATACAAGCGGGCTGGAGTACATGTTATCTACTAACCAGTGCTGCACATCCTCGTCGAGCCAGTCACTTACGACGATCATTTTTTTATCGACCGTCTTAGCAAACGCAACGGATCGGGACTGGGTTTTTTTAAACACGAACTTACTGCCGTTACCATCCCAGTCGCCGAAACTCTTTACATAATCGTTACTTTTTACCTGGCCGGTTACGTGTGACTCCAGTCCAAACGATAAAGCCTCAACGCTACCCCACTGACTCAGAAAATGGAGGCGGCGGTACCGATCGTAAACACAGGAGCGGTCTATGTCAATCCTAAAAGGTGTCATTTCCGGCGTGTCCTCTACCGTGTAATAAGTCGCGTTATCGAAATCGGTTTGATTTATCCCGATGGCCTCACCTACAATAACCGCAGGCGATACGTTAGCTATGACGATTTCAAACGCTGCAGACGCAAATCCATACGATCCAGATGCGATTAATCCAGTGTCGTCGTACAGTTTTATTCCCAGGGTTACGTTAGCCAGGTTATTAAGGCACATTAAACGGAATGACTCGTTCGAACTGCGAACCTTTGGGCTTATCGTTGTGTATGGGAAATTAGTTAACCACTTTGCACCGCTGCCATGGATATAATCTGTACAGTCCCAGTCTATAAAATCCTCGTCAGTCATACGAGCTTTAAACGCTACGATATTCGCGCTCGATGCGGTTGCGTGGTCCGTCTCGGGATCACCGTAACGCTCAACGACGGTAATTTTACAGTAAACGTAATTGTTTGCATCCACTATAATATCCTGTGAGATCGTTGGGGGCTGGCATCTATTTTGACACCATGCAGACGCGTCAAAACGTGCGTAAATTCCGTTATCAGGGCTGACCATTTCGGTCGCGACCTGCACGTTGTTTATGTACAGCTTTACGATGTACACGAAATTAGTCTGGGCCGTCTGGTTACTCGAGAATGTCCATACTATCGGGTTATCACTCGGGGTAAAATCCTGCGGGGTTTGGTGAATCGTTACGCTCATAATATTCCGGCTATTGCTTTGAGGATCTCCTGTTCAAACTTATCCAGGGCCTCCTCGTTAAATACATTATTAATAAAATTGTTTCCCTCGATACCATCGCGTTTGGTTGCTCTGGCAAATACAAAGGCAGCGCGTCTAAAATCGTCGTCAGTTACCAGGTCCTCTACAATCGTTTCGTTAAACTCGTTGACATATACGAGCTGGTGGATATTTTTCGCACGAATGAACCCATCGAGGGACCCGACACCCTGGAACGCGTCAATCATTAAAGGAGATGGGTTAAGTGTTTTGAATGAGTAAGGGGCTCCAAAATTGTTTTGAACACCATTAACACCCTCGTTAATGTAGTCCCAGTAATCATTCATGAGGAACTCGATACCAATTTCATCGCCCAGGGTGATCCTGAATGTGATGGACTGGGCCAGGGAACCAGTGGCGTAATGTGGCGGGTTACCTTTTTGCAGTTCCTCGACGGCTAACGCTGTCTGGAGCTCGGCGAAATCTTTCATTAACGACTCGAACGGGCTGTTCGGTGTGACGCGAAACATGTCCTTAGCTTTGCCGATATTTTCCAGGTACGCGAGACTCATACCAATAAGACGGGATTAACTCGGATGTGTGCAAAACAAAAAAGGCCCCCACGTTTGGGAGCCCTTTCTGCTTAAAACCGTCAAATAAAAATTTGCTATGGACAAATGATCGGGGTAAAGGTAAACTATTTCCTTTTAGTCCATGTCCTGCTCATCGAATTTTTTTGTTTCGCCGCGATGTATTCCTTCCAGGTTTTGTCTTTAAGGAACTGACACCGGTGGTTAAAGTAGAGGATATTCCAGCTGAGGACCTCGTCCCAATCTGTGTCGAACTCTTTTGCGATTCGGTGAATAAGCCCCTCCCATTCAAAAGGCTTAGTTTCTCGCTTAGTTGCTTTACTTCGTTCCTCATCTGTTCGATCTGGATGGATGGCCCCATCGACTCGACGTAAACCGTCAAAAAAAAAGTTACCAGGTCAAGGTATAAATTTAGGGGCATGTGTTTCTCAAAAACCTTTTGCCTATCACCGAGAGGGTTTATAATATTTTTGTTCTCATCCACAGTCGCGTACGTCATGCCCTTTTCGATATAACAGAACGCGGCCAGCCTGCCTGGGTCCTCCTTAAAGTCACTCGACTCGATATCCACGAACCACCCGGTCGGCTGTTTAATAGCATCGGCCAGCGTGTATGTCTTACCCTCGTATTTAATCTCCTTTGGTGGTCCGGTAAGGGATCGTTTGTACGTACAAATGGTATCACATATCCGGTCAAATAATTCGTTTTGACTGCTTACAGATACCTGACGTATCTCCTTTTCGTGCATGCCTGTAAAGCTCATGTTTACCCTCATGCGTTCGCCGATCGTTGGGGATTCCCAGTCGCTGATCTGTTCAAGCGCGCAAAGTGGTTTGAAGTGTTTAATACGTAATCCGGAAACGTGCCCCGGTATAGTCACCTCCTTAATGGTTGGTCCTGACTCCTGCAGGCCCAGGTCGTTAATTCTTTCTACCATAATTTAAGTCGAATATTTGATCAGCTAACGCGATCTGGTTTTTTTGTGTTCCACTGCTCTCAGTGCCGTGAATTGTTTCGTTATTATTTATAGCCTTTATCCATCCGGCCTCGTGTGCAATCACTCCGATACGTTTGCCCTGCTTTGCAGCCTCCAGCGAGAATATCAGGTCCGACATACGGAACAGATTGGACCGGCATAGGTCAGGGGCGGTAAAGTAATCAGTACGGAACGCGGTTACTCCAGTCCCGCAGATATCGACACGGAAATTACCGACCACCGCGTTAGCAAAATGATAAAGAGCATGCGACGAGTAATACGGTGTGCCTTTTGTCAGGAGCTTACGACCGTGGTGTGTGATAATACAGCCATATTTATCGATAGCCTCGCAGGTTTTCTGTACGTAATCAGGCGGGTAAATTAAATCGTCGTCCAGGGTAAAATATACCTCTGGTAAATCGAACTGATCGGTAATGATCTGCATGCCGATAAACTTACCGTTATCGTAAATGTTTTGCCCTTTGATCCGTACTATCTTAAGGTCCGGGTCCTCCAGTGGTGGAAAAACGTCGTACTCGTTAAAGTAAATCCGGATTACGTCGAACTGGTTGTAAATCGATTTGAGGGTTTCACGGAGCGACTGGAGCCGTGGAGGGTATGTCGCGATATTTGCTGATATAATCATGAGTTATAAATTGGTGTGATATCCCTTACATTAGCGACCTGAATCTCGACACCCATTACCTGATGTCCGTGTCCCTTTTTTGTGGGATGAGCTGCATCCTCCAATATATCCCAGTTCCTTTGGCTGACCAATATCAAAGAGGGGTAAACTCGGTGGTTACATAGTTCACGTAACTCGCCGACCAGTTTCAAATACTCATCTTTATCCGATGGGTTAAAATTTGGGTGAATGTAATCCTTATCCATGCATCTCACCCTCCTCGATCATTGTTAGAATAGTGTCCTCCTGGCCGTTGCTCATTACCGTATGAGGGCGGTAACCGTTCGACTGGACGATGTGTAAAAGTTCATCGCGACGCTCAGGGGTGAGCAGGCTGTTCGATTCGTACTGGATGCGATGGATCAGCGGCATAGTCGGCAGCTCAAACAAATGCTTTACAATGTAATAGTCGTGGCCCTCCGTGTCGATCTTTAAAAAATTGACCTCCTCAACCTCAAAGGCATCGAACAACTCCTGCAGGGTGATACATTCAATTTGATCCGTTTTAACCAGGCGGTTATAATCCACCCCCTTTTCGGTGCACCACTTTTTTACGGTTGGGTGTGGTATCTCGATCGAGTTGCATCCTCTCAACCAGTTCGGTAGGTTGAGCGTTCTGATCACCTCGGGATCACACCAGTAAACGTCCACGAATTTCGCGGTATCGCTGATCGCCTTGTTAATCCTGATCAGGTTGTCACGTACCGGCAGGCGGTCGTAATAAGCCTTAACAGGTTCGATCGATATGCCAGGAGCGTCAATCGTCGCGGCTAATGTTCTGAAATCGGACGTACCGACCTCGATAAATTCAAATTTGCTCATTTGCTAGGGTATTTTAATTGATAATCTACTGGGTAAAAGTTCTCGTATTTACCAAGAACAGAGCTATAAACTAATCCGACCTTTGTAACCTGTTTAACGTCTGGATTGCTACTGTTAATAATCAGTACCAGGCGACCGGATATCCTACACTCATAAAGTCCACCGAGGACCAGTTCAGAAACTTTAAAACCGTTCTGCGGGTTTAATCCGTGCTTTACCATGTCATTTGGTTATTAGTGGCATTACTTTACGGTGTGCCCCATGCATGGTGCTCGGGTGATCTCCGTGGTAACATAAAGATTTGAGCGGCTTAACCATCGGTACACCTGATCGCCTTAGTTTTTCGGTGAGCTGTGCACCGACGCCGCTGGACTTATCCGGTCGGTCAAACCATACGGACGGCACCGGGTCGATAGTCAGATCCTCCAGGGTTTTACGATTGGTCATAAATATACAATCACAGAACCCGACCTCAACCAGTGTATTCGCTCCATAGTGGATCGGCTTTACACCCATTTGGAAACGACCCCAGCAATACTCCCGGCCATCGTTACAGAGGTGCATACAGTAAAGTTTATTAACCCACTGCGATCCGATCTCCTGCATGGTTTTGTAATCCACGTCCATTAAATCGTCCTGTATAAATGCGAATGTATTGTGCTCTGATCGTTTGCAAAGGTCAAAGGCGTACGCGAATTTTTTCCAAAACGACTGTTTACCTCCGTGCTTAAACCTGGTGAACCGATCGCGAGGGATGAACGCAGCCAGATCGAAGTCGCTGCCATCGTCGAGAACGTGGTAATCTATATCACACGAAACGAGGAGCGCCACGACTTTACGCAGCATCTCCTCGCGGTTGTATGAAAATACGATCACTTTCATTTTACCAGGCTCCAGCGATTACACCGATAATATAAATGGCGATCCCGAAACCGATCAGTCCGAATACAACTGAGGCGCCGCCTTGTTTTTTTGGTTGTTCTGGTTGTGTTGACATAGTATATAGGTTAAAAAATTGCTAAGATAAGGAGGGTTATAATGGTCCCATAAAACGCGACCACTACGATCGCACCGATAACCATACGCGCCCAGGTTGGGGTATTGTCAACGGCAGGACGTTCGTTACGGCTCTTTAAAAATCTGCTCTCGATTGTTTCAATGCGATCATTCTGATCGTCGTCGTCGCTGTACGGATTGTACACGTATTCGGTTTCGTCGCTCATGTTTTAAGTATTGGTTTCGGGGTAAATGTATGAATTTCAAACGAACAAAAAAACCCCGACCGATTTGGCCGAGGTTAAACGTGCTTGAACGAGCTAGAATTTTTTAATTACCTACAATGCGTCCCGAGCTCGTCTGTAAACGTTTGCCGCCTTAGACGGTTTTACGCTGGTGCCTTTGCTCACCGGTATCTCTGTTACAGATACAGGAGCGTTAAACACCGGGTTACATGACTCAGGCAATACCGCAACGTAATCAAACGCAATGGAATCAGCCATTAACTCCGATTTGTAGTCGTGTCCCACGTCATAATCGGTAAGTGACGCGCTCACGGTCGAAATAAATCCGACGGCAAGGATGAGGACGATGTACTTTCTCATGTGGTAAACATACGAATTTTTACAGATAATCACCATTATACCGGTCGAGTGATCCGATACCATAGATAATCGAGTCCGGACCGTCGTCGTTTTCTTTTTTCGGTTTGTTCATTGACGTACCGGATTTGTCCAGGAGGTAAACATAATTTTCAAGGTCCTCAATTAAACCGGTGCTCGATTCGGTTACGTAAAAATGATCCTCACTCACCTTACCGATGGCATAACCACGTATGTCCTCCTTTGGTGCACAGTCGATCGTATTTAACCCGAGCTTACTGAGTTCGGCTATACTCTTTTGATCTGCATAGTCACAGTAAATAATATCCCCTGAGTAACCCATGCTGCTCATCATTTGATAAATATCCTTATTGAACAGACCGCGCTCATGTATCCACTCATCGAAAATATAACGCTTACGATTCACGGTCGGGTCCATCCATTCGTATATCGCAGTAATGGCGGTTTTACTGTTCTTATATCCAAAGTCGCAACCGAACACCAGAAGCTCAGCGTTTTTCGGTATCTCTTTGATTTTACTCCACTCGGTCCATACTGCACCCTGGAGTACTCCGTTCTGACCGAGGCCGAATACCCTCCAGTAATTAATCCAGTACGCGTTAGTACCCTCATCGTGTTTCGCCTTTGCTCTGGCCATCTCCTCGTCTACGTTGGCAGGCCGTCCCTCGTTATGCTTATACGTCAGAATAAGAAAGTCCACGTTATCCTCCTGCATTAACTCAGTGTGAGCCCAGAACTTTTTAGTAGGGTTGAAATCTATGAACACCTCGAGCTCGGTCCGGCTGTTCAGCTGGTGATAAGTCTCGAAGTTTATTTTATTCGCCTCGTTGATATACAGGATATGACGACGCGGACCGCGCACCTTACTCTCATCGTCAACGCTGAAAAACTCCACGTAACTCCCGTTACTGAAGGTGTATGTCATTTGGGACTTATTGTGGTTGTCTGGGTTATAACGCCCGGTCATTTTGAGGAGCTTAATAAAATCTTTGTACGCTCCACGTCTCAGGTGAGGGATAGACTCGGACACTACCGAAATCTCGAGCAGTGGGTTTTTACAGGCCCGGTCGATCAGGATGGCGAGGATCGCAATGGTTTTACCTGCCGACGAACCGCCCTGTATTACTTTGATCCTTTTACGGAGTGCCAGGATTAAGTTAATGGCTGTGGTGCGTATGAACTTAATGGCCGGTGATCGGCCTGGTGTTTCCAGATTTAAGTTAACAGGCTCGACCATGGTTATAGTGTTGGTTTGTGGCGTATCATTGGATAACGTGTCGCCCAGTTATTGAACATGTCCTGCGTGAGGTGTACGGTTTGGGGTTTGTTGAGCTGCTCGCAGAACTTTCGAACCCTCTCGTCCAGGTCATAGATTTCGTTTTCTGGGTCCTGCAGCTCCAGCTCGATAGGTTTTACCAGGTCGGTAAATGCGGTATCGTCACCGTGTGAATACCCAGTTTTGCTGGGGTTGTTACTTTTCATGGGTATCGTTTTTTACTGCGTTTAGTCTCTTTTCCATAGTTGCTCGGGTCTATGGTGTGTCTGCCTGCCATTTAAGGGGTCCGGAATTTCAAAGCGATCAGGCCCGTAATATGTTCTGCAATACGGATAAAAGCCATACGAGGGCCACGAATGAGTATAATTATCTGGGTAATCCTCAGCGTCGAATATGACGTGATCGGCAGGGTAATCGGGTCCACATGGTTCGTTTTTACTTTGCATCCGTATTAGGTTTTTCGTCAGGGAACAGGGGCTGCTCGATAATGGTGCCCTCGAATGATTGTTTAG
>ERZ724506.78-NODE-78-length-37920-cov-22.620599_pt1 | contig 37920 bp, 50 predicted proteins | sample MGYA00376039_ERZ724506 | MGnify/ENA primary metagenome ERZ724506 (study PRJEB28724, sample SAMN07190887) | wastewater metagenome | isolation source: effluent of sewage treatment plant in Hong Hong | place: USA: Christiansburg, Virginia | collected 2016-03-01 ... | reverse complement strand
AAGTTTGGAATTGAAACATGTAGAGAAATTAGTAGTTTAAGTAATAAATAATTATATGCAAGCAACACAACAAAACCCATTTGGATATTTCAAACCCAATGAAACAATGCTACCTAAAATTCAAGAGGTGCGTGACGCATATACAGTATTGTATAAACACCTACTTACATTACCACAATCACGACAAAACTCTATTGCTATCACAGAACTAGAGACAAGTTCAATGTGGGCAATTAAGGGGTTGGTATTAAATGACCCATTATCAACACAACCAGAAGAATCTGGTGTAACTGGAGAATAATTATGGAATACATCAATAAAAAAGGAATCGTAACATCACTTGGTAATCCACGTACAGAGTTTCCTAATGGAGCTAAGGTAATGGTTAAATCATTTGTTAATGGTAAACCAGCAGAAGTACCAGGAGTTAATATTGGAGTTAAGTTTGACTTCGATACAACAAATTGGTATACAGCTAATCTTACACAAGCAGACTTAGATAAGTTCTTGCAAGTAGGTAAGTCAGTTGAAATCAAAACATGGTCTAAGGAATCAAACGGTAAGACATATCATAACTTTGGTATTGTATATCCTAAGAAACCAGACGTAGCACAAGTTGAAGCTAAGCTTAATCCATTGGTACAAACTGTAGAACGACATGGAAAACAAATCATGTCTATGTACGCTGATATTCAGAAGATTAAAGAGTATCTTTCTAAGAAAGAAACTACAACCATGTTTGATGATAACGCTAAAGAAGTGCATCCAGAAGATTGGGCATCTATCTATGGTGAAGAACCACCACTAGAGGCATACGATAACCCACAAGATATTCCTTGGGAATAGTATAACCCAAAAACAAATTCCGATTTTCCCTAATGTTAATTTCCAAAGTGAAATTCCGAATTCTCTTAATGTTAATCTCAGAATTAACTAATGTCGATTTCAGATTGAAAGTATAACCGATAGAATAAATGTTGACACTCACAAAAATCTGTGTCCTTGACACATAGTAAAATATGTTTTATTGACACGATGCAAATACTATTGCATAATATGGTATCAAGTAAAATGTAATAGACACGTTATAATATACAATACATGTATATACAAATTACAATAAAATGATAGACGTATCATATAGACCCGCAAGGGTTTTTGTTTTGCATGAAAAAACTTGACAGTATGCTATACAATAGCTGTAATAATTGTCAATATATTTATTTTTAAAAACTATGCAATAATAAAAACATGCAAAAATAACCCCTTGCATTATAATAAACTTATGAATAAAAAAGACCTTTTGGAATACTTGGAGGAGAAAAAAGAGTACTTGGACATTATGCGCAAGTATAAAAGACCCGTTGAGCTATGTTTACAATATCCAAGAGCGTATAAAAGAGGAGGAGCAAGCTTTACTTGACCAGCTTGACAAGAAAATTGAATTGTCAAAAAAGATAAAATCATTATAACATGAAAAAGAAAAATTTCAGGCAGTCCGCGAGCTATATTGAAACAATCAGGGAAAGCGGGTGTTACCATAGGGAGCGAGAGCAAGCAAGGAGAAACACCAGGCAATATATAGGGGTATGTTTCGAGGTGTTGGGGTTAGGATTACTATTATTTATTATTTTTATTTTATTCTAACTATATGGCAATTTACAAAATATCAAATACTAAAACAGCGGAACAGTATCAAAAAGAGTTTACAGGTGAAACGGAAGCTAGACACTGGGTTGTAAATACGCTTGACTTGTCGCTTGATTGGAGCATAGAAAAAACCGTGCAATTGAATTTGCAATTGAATTTTGAAAGCGAAAGCGAGCTTGTGCGGTATTGTGAGAAGTACCGAGCAGAAAAAGAAAAATTTCAGGCAGTCCGCGAGCTATATTGAAACAATCAGGGAAAGCGGGTGTTACCATAGGGAGCGAGAGCAAGCAAGGAGAAACACCAGGCAATATATAGGGGTATGTTTCGAGGTGTTGGGGTTAGGATTACTATTATTTATTATTTTTATTTTATTTTAAAATTATGCAAAAAAGTAGACCATTAAGAAAAGCAAGCATAAGAAAAGTATACAACAAATCAGTAAGGGGTAACGGTACTGTAGATAGTAATGGGTGGACTATGAACGTATCAGGTTTTAAGATATACGCGTTTACACTTGACTATTATCATGGCAAGCCCAGTTGGAGCGGTAGCTATTGGGATAATATAGAGCAGTGCTATTTTTTCGATAATAGACCAGTTGAAAAAAATGCAATAGACCTTGATGGTAACGTGTACGACTTGGCAAGTGGTGATATATTATTCAATATTTTAAAAACTAACTAAAACATATGCAAAAAGATACTATTTACATTCAGGCTATAGGTTGGAATAAAAAACATATAGCAAACTGGAGCTATAGATACTATAAGATTACAAGTTTTTCAAACAGTATTGAGTTGTTATCTTATAACGGTATATATTCTGATACCTTTGGAAGCGTTGAAAATATTATATCTAAAATCCGTACACTTTACCACGATAAAGAAAAAGGGAAAAACATTGACATGGTTATTGATTACAGCATGAGCGACTTATTGCTACCTATGCGAGCTATAAAAAAACTATGTTCAGATAAAAAACTTGACGGGATTATTGATGTACTTGACACAAAATAAAATATATGTTCTATAATAAAACAGGCTTTACAGCTTGTTTTTGTTTTGGTACACTTATCATGTACCAGTCGAAACGGTACTTATTAACTAGCGTATCTTGCCCCCTATATTATCGCTAGTATATGGGGCAGGGTAAAAATTTATATGAATAAAGCAGCAATAAAAAAAGACATGAAAGGTTTTTATAACGGTGTGCGGGTATATAATGGTGTTACTATTGCTCACGTTGGTTGGAAGTGTGAACCTTGGCTTATTATAGAAAACAATGAGACGTTTGAAGAAGCAAGGCAAGATAATTTTTCACCTATACTATCATTTCGCACAAAATATGAACTAATAAAAGCACTGTAGAACTTGACTTTATAAGATAATAATGTTATAATATATGTACGATACAAAACAAGAACTAATTGACCAGAAGGAAAAAGAAGCACGTGAAAAGCTATGTGAGGCAATGTATACGATTATAGGAAAGTCAGAACGTGGTGAGATTTCATTTTGTGATATGCGAGGTGAAATAGAGTTAGTAGCTACGCTTGAGAGATTACTTCGTAAAGAGATATATACGGAAATATAATAACACTTGACAGGCTATAGCACTACCTCGAACGATAAGAGAGATAGAACATAGAATACACTGTAACAGGTGTATTTTTATTGTACAGTAAGTACTTGACATAATAAAATAGGTATGGTATAGTTGGGGTATATATGAGGTATCTTGGTGCTACTAAGAAACAGAGGGCTTATGCTATGGGAGTATTGGATAATCATAAGAGTAGGCGACAAGTAGCGATAGAGGCTGGATATTCTAAAACCATGGCGGACAACCCTAAACAAATTGAAGAGAGTGTTGGCTTTAAGCTCGCAATGGCAAAACAGGCGTATCAAGCAGGTATGCTTGTTTCAGGTATGATGAATGAAATCGAAGCAAGAGGGTTTAAAGACTACAATACGCAAGAGCTTATGCGTGGACTTGATACCATTTCTAAGGTATTTGAGCGCTTCACACCTAAGGAAACTAAGCAAGATGATAGTGGTATGCGTAGTGTATTTGCTAACATTATTGACGTTACACCCTTGGAAAATAAGGATAGTGCGCCAGAGACTATTGACAACAATACAGAAGTATTGCATGATAATACAGTGTAATAGTATGTCGCAAAATATACATTTTATGACATTGTAGACAAGACCATAAAGTATGGTGTATTGTAGTATTAGCTTGACATTTGACACGTGTTGTGATACATAGTGTGGTGTATACTATGTACTTGACAACATGCTATACAATACGCATATATCATTGTCAATGTTGACTATTATTACAACACATTATTTGACAACTTGTCAAGTGTGTGGTGGGGTGTACCCCTTCCTCACCCCCACCCCCTAAGAAACTAAAAAAGGGTACCCATATCCTATTCCTTAAAGTGACTCCTATACCATAAAAAAATACAAAAAATCGTATATAATCAGGTCCCATACGAATATGAAAAAATACACAATAACTAAAATCATATACGCAAAATCACTAAAACAAGCTATATCTAAGGAATCTGAAGCAGAGATAGTACAAGTTGACCTTTCTGAACCTATTGATAAACCTACTGCTAAAATAGGGTTTTAAAGGTTCCCCCTTAATAACCCCCTCCAAAATCTCATAATTAAGTAGTAATTTCCAAAATAGAAAAACGAAAAACTAAAGAAAACTCTTTATAAAGAAAGAAAACTAAAAAGAAGTCCCCCTGAAGAATTTGATTCAATTTGCTGTATAATCTAGTGACAGCAAAAATGGTATCCCGTTGGACCATTCAGTATAGATAAGGAGTTTAAATTAAGTTGTGAGAACAAAAAAATCCTTACAGCGGATACCCAGGGATGAGTGTCCAATGTAAAGATTCTTACAGACATTGTATCCCTAGTTATTTGCTGGCTAAGGAATTTCCTTAACTTTCATACTATATCACATTCTAAATACAATGTCAAGTGTTTTACCATTTGACAACTAATTAATTATGTGGTATAACTATATCGAATGTAGCCTACGCTACTAATTGTTCTTTCACGATACATGTATTTGTATTGTTACTTTTGCAGAAAAGCCTCAGCAATGGGGTTTTTCTGTTGATTGGATTGACATTTTTGGAAATCCATGGTATAACTCGTACATGAACGCAACCCAACTCAAACAGCACTGGGCTGATACAATTGCCAAATTAAAGGCTAATCCTGAATTATTACGTGATAAACGATGGAGATTAGAGAATCTATACGTAATTAACACAAAATCTAAAGGAAAACAGATATTTAAGCTCACTAGAGCACAGAAACACTTCCTTGATAACATACGAAACCGAAATATCATCCTAAAATCACGACAGTTAGGCTTTTCTACGTTGATTACTTTATGGATTCTGGACGAAACTCTGTTCAAGCAGAACAAAGAAGCCTTAGCTATCGCTCACGTGAAGGAAGGTATGACAGACATCTTCGATAAGAAGGCTAAATTTGCAATTATGAACTTTCCCGATGAAATTAAAGGAATTTTCGACTTTAAAACAAACTCTAAGACCAAACTTACGATTCAATTCGCAGATGGCTCACAATCTACTTTCGGTGTAGCTCTTTCTGGACGTTCAGGTACTTACCAATATGTTCACATTTCGGAATATGCAAAACTATCTAAGATGTTCCCACAACGAGCAGAGGAAGTAATGTCAGGAACACTCCCTGCGGTTCCAATGGACGGATTTGTCTTTATAGAGTCGACAGCTGAAGGAGCTAGTGGTTCGTACTATGACACCTATATGGACGCCTTAGACGCCAAATCTAGGGGTTCTGAGGCACTATTTAAGGTGCAGTTCTATCCACACTTCTACAATTGGACCTGGGATGACATGGAACTCGATAATATCACCGAAATAATCCCAATTTCAGCAATGCAGAGAGGAAACATTGATTGGGAGTCCTATCAAACTCAACACAGCCTTTCAGATAAGGAAATGACGTATTATTACATGCGATGGCTTTCACTCAAAAAGGATGTTGAACGATTAAACCAAGAATACCCTACTACCGCAGATGAAGCATTCATTTCTACAGGTAAACCTTACTTTGACCAGAAAAAGATTCTTGAATGCAAGATGATGGTACAAGAACCTGAATATTTTGATGTTATTGGTCGTGAAGTTGTAGATGTATACGCAGGACCACTTATGGTATGGAAAAAACCACAACCTAAACGAGCTTATGTAATAGGAGGAGATACCGCAGAAGGACTACATAACGGAGACTACTCTACACTTACGGTTATTGATGTTGAGACTCGTGAAATCCAAGCTATCTACAAATCTCAAATACCACCAGATGAATTCTACGAGGTGTGTATCGCTGTTGGAAATTGGTATAACACAGCACTCCTAGCAGTCGAAGTAAACAAAGACGGACTTTGGGTAAACAATGAATTGGAACGTAATGGATACACCAATCTCTACTACAGACAGCGTATTGATGACGTAACCAAGCAAGTAGCTAACTCTTTTGGGTGGAGAACAGACCGACAGTCTCGTGACTCTATGCTTACGGAATTACGCTCTGTATTCACAGACGTAGCATTCGTACAAGCACCGCTATTAGACGAAATGATTTCATTCGTACGTAACGCACGAGGAAAACCAGAAGCAGTACTCGGAAAGCACGATGACGTTATCATGGCTACCGCTATTGCCTACATGGTACGTAAACTATGGTACGTAGAGAACTTTAAACAACAAACAACACAAGCAAAACCTTCTACCAAGATGGATTTGATATTTATGAAGATGAACAGATAGGTATTACTTGACAAACTTAGCAATCTATGTGATAATAAGGTCACTATTAATCACGTATACGCTTATTAAAACTATGGCAAAAAAGAAAGTACAGGATATTGAACAAGATGCACAAGACATGTTGGATTCCTACGAAATTGGTAAAGAAATACCAAAAGAGATTAAGGAAAAGTTGAAGAAGGGTAAAAAACTTCAAGACAAACTTAACGCATACAAGAAGTCCTTCAAAAACACTAGATACCGACAGAAGTATGACAACATGCTTGCTTACATGGACAAAAACCTTGTAAACACTGCAACATACAACTCTGCAATGCCATCAGCTACAACAAGTGTGGCGTATTCGTTTATCTACGAAGGTGGTTCATACACCCAGATTCCAGTAATCAACCGAAACACAGAAGACGAAAACCATCGTGTACCAACATCTAACGAACCTATTGCATTCTCTAAGATTATCACAGCAGTTTCAGTACTTGCTGGTAAGGTACCAGATGCAACAGTTCTTTCGTCAGATAAAATCTACTCTCGTACCGCATACGAAATGTGGAAGCGTACATGGACAAACCCACTTGCTAACGGACTCAACACTCTTCAGTATTTCTATTACAACGTTTTAGGTTCTGGATTCGGTGCATACCGAGTATTCCCACGCAAGATTGAACACGAAAGTAAAGGAGTACCACGAATTATTTATGATGACATTTATCGTCAAGCACTAGACCCACGAAGAATCTGGATTGGTTCTTCTGTAAACATCTACGACCAATGGTCACGAGGTGAATGTGTTTATGAAATTGACCAAAAGGCATCTACATTCCACGAAAAGTATGAAGACTCTAAGTACTTCCAACTTGAATACGCAAACACAAACACAGATACAGAAATTGATGTAAATCAACAGTCAGAATTCGTTGTTATTCGTTATTACGAAAACCCTATTCTCAACAAGTACTGTGTTGCATGTGGTAACTATCCTATCTACGAAGGAGAAATGCCTAACGATGAAGGATTTGGACACGTACAATGGGCTAACTGTTTCTCAGACAACCCTAGTGACCCTTATGGAGTTGGACTTGTAGAATTGATGCGAGGTAACGTTGAAATGTATAACTACATCATGGGACTCTCTGCTGAACAGGTTGAAGCAGAAATCTCACCACTTCTTTTCGGAACAAACACTGGAGTAGGAGAAATGACATACCGAAGAGGTCCAAACGTAATCAACCCTAAAGGACAAGGTACCGCTATTGATGTTATTAAGACATCAGGTAACGTACAGCAGTCACTTATCTTTGCAGACAGTCAAAAGCAAAAGATTGCAGACAACACAGGTATCAACGATATTCTTGCTGGTACTGCTGGAGAAGGAACTCTCGGAGCAACCGTAATCATGAAGGAAGCTGCACAGTCTCGACTTATCATTCCACGAAACAATGTTGTGTCATGTCTCCAACAAGACGCATACGCTACATGGTCATGGATTCGTCAAACCTATTCTGTTGAAAAAGTAATCTTACTTAAGAACACAGAAGAAGTAATGCAGTTTACAAAACTCAACCCTGGATACTTTGTTACTCTGGTTGAAGAAGACATTGCAGTTGATGACCCAATGAGTATCTCTTATGACCTCAACGAAGATAGTGAGTACGAAGAAGAAGACTCAAATGAGAAACCAAAGAAGTACGCTTACTCTAAGAAACTTCCACTTAACTTCGACATCAAGATGCAAGAAGAGGACATGACTGGAGAAGAAGACACGGTTGAAGAACTTCCAGATGACTACCTTATGCCTGCTAGTGAATTGTTCTCAATCCTAGGAAGTCGAGGACACATGTCTGACAGAATTGAATTCATTATTGACCCAACTTCAATGTTGTTGCCATCAGATGAAATCAACAAGCAACGTGTTACACAAATCTACCAAATGATTTCTCCTGCTACCGACCAAATTATGCAAATGGAAACACAAATGCCTGACCTTGCTCGTACAAAATTACAACAATTAGACCAAGTACTTGAAGTAAACAAAGAGTCTATCTTTGATTGGTTCCCTAAAGATGTGTACGACCGAATTATGAAACCTAAACCACCAGCACCTACACCAGCACAAATGGTTGGAGCTGAAGGAGGACCAGAAGGAGCATCTGCACCACAGCCAATGAGTAATACTCCATCAGCTATGGGACCAATGACTCAAGAATTCAAGTCAACATCTACACCATTTAATGACGCTATGAACGCCTCTATCGGAAGAGGAGCTAAAGGAAACTTAGGATAATATGGCAACTAAAAAAACAACAAACAAAAAAAAGACCGCGAATCCTACTATCGAAGATGCAAACAAAGCACTTGAAGAGTTAAACACTCCTCAGAAAGGAATTGATGACTTAAACAAATCAATCCAGAATAAGAACTACTCAGAACTTACAGACTTCGTTATGCGTTTCGCAATGACCAAGGATTGTGAACTGATGTTTAGACTTCTTGCACGACTTCAGGAACAACCACAGACATTCCGTGGTAAAGACGAATTCAATACCATTTATGATGTTGCAATTATTGACGGAGAACGTCAAATGGTACGCAAGTTTGCAAACATGATAGCTAAAGCAATTAATGGAGACAGAGTTGAACTCGAACGAGAATTAACCAAGAATCCATTTATATAAAAATTATGAAAAACACAAACAACAAGAATGGACTCATCTTTAACGGTCCAGAGTTCTCAGTAATGATTCGATACTCTAAGAAAGCAGAAGATGGACGAATCATCAAGATTATCCCAAAGAAAGGAAAACCTTTTGAGATTTCTACAAAGCACTTAGTTGAATTGCTTGCAAAGCATGTAAACTTTGATGTACTTGCACCAGCATTTGTTGAAAATAAGCAAATCAAAATGATTCGTGTTACACGAAATGTTACATTTGTGCCTAATAAAGACATTAAGGCTGGTGAAACAGTTCATATCCCATTTTCTCACATGGTACCAATCGAGTTCGCTATTGCTGAAGAAGCAGTTGGCGTTGCTTTGATTAGTGACGTTGTGAAAACAATCAACAAAAAAGAATACGAAGCAGCAAAGACTCGTGTTGATGCTAGTGTAGAAAACTATACACAAGAACAATACCGAGCAATGCTAGAGAAAGCTAAGAACAACCCAAACTCATCTTAGAATGTAAGGGGTTGTTTTTGGTGTAAAAACCAGACTTATTAACATAGTATCCCATCACTACTGGGTAATGTAGTGTAAATTGTTCTATGGCAACAAAAAAAGCAAAAACATTAGCAGAAAAAGAAGCTGAACGATTAGCACAAGCTGAAGAAATCGCAAATGGCGAATCTAAATCTGATGCAATTATCGCAAAGTATGGTAACAACCCAATCCACGGTGCAGATGACGCAAGTGTCAACAAGGCACTTGAGAAGTTAACTCTTGTTAAACCAGAAGTAGCTAAAGAAGTTATTGATGGTTATGAATCAGAATTGCACTTTATTGGAGGTGTTGTACCAGCAGGGTTTTCTAAAACATACGGTCAAGAAATTACCAATGCAGAAGAAGGTCAAGCAGCAGAGCTTGTAAAGTCAGCAAATAAAATCTTTAAGCGAGAAGACGGTTTCAGATTCTTCCTAAAGTTTTTGGACAACTTCATCTTTACAGTTGTGGTACCAATTAAGTTCTCTAATCAAGACGAATTGGCATACGCATACTTTAAGGGAGACTTCCGCTCACTAGTTCTTAAACCAGGAAACACTAACGAACAGGTTGAGAATTACGCAAAAAAGGTCGCACGAAACCTTGGTTACATAAAAAACCGATAAGACTAAGTCAGTACTTGACAAAAGTTTTAAATAAGGTATACTATTACTAACCATAAATCGCTCGCCTTGCGTTATAGGTGTATATGGAAAATACAAACAACAACGTACAAGACGATTTCAGTTTTGACTCATTCCTTACGGAAGATTCTAAACAAGAACTCGGTATTGCACCCGAAGCTACCCCTGTAGCAGAGGAAAAACAAGAAGTAATCGCTGACCCTTCACCAGCAGAAGTTACTGTGGAACCTACACCTGTTGTAGAAAAACCAGTAGAGGTTGAAACAACAACCGAACCAGAAATAGTGGAAACACTAGAGACTGGTCCTGTACGTGCTCCAAACGAACCAGATTGGAAGTATGAATATCGCAAAGAAATTTGGGATAAGCAACAAGCAGTAAAAAATGCTTCGACAGACGATGACAAGAGTGCACTCAAGTCAGAAATCCAAGAGCTACGTAAAGAAATGGCTCAAATCTCTAAACAGAAGGAGCAAGATATTTACGAACCTGAAACAGAAGTTCCAGATGGATACGTCAGTAAGGATGAAATAGTTAAGATTATTGAGGAACGTGAACGTATTGCAAAATTAGACACAATGGAGAATAACTTCATTGCATCTAAACCAAAATTACAGAATAAGCAGAACTATGACATGTTACTGTCTTATGTCGGTGAAACCTATAATCTTGTTGGCAAGAACGAAAAACAACTCAATGCTATCTTAAATATGGCATACGATGACCTATTCCCAAATAACTCTGTACAAAAAATTGCAAAAGCACAAGAGTTGAAAAAGACCCTTGACGCTGTAGATTTTTCAGGTTCTGGTTCAAAGACAGTTTCTATTGATGAACAAGCCGAGGATAAGCAATTGGTTGAAAAAATCAAATCTACCTCTGGTGATGACTTCTCATGGATTCTGTAATTATAAATTAGTTCTTTAAAACTTATGGCATTTAAACATGTAACATCAGCTAACGGACGATTCGGTAAAGACGCTGCTAAGTCTACTTCACAAGCAATTTTGGATGGACAAGTATTGGTTTACACTGGAGGACTCGTTGTACCAGCTGACAACACAACTACTTTTGCGCAAGCAGAATACGTTTCTACAGCACCAGTTACCGCTGGAGCAGCTCTTGCATCAGTACACGTTTTCAAAATTTCTGAAAACGACCAATTCATCGCTGACACAGTAAACAACTCTAACGTTGCTCACAATGGTCAAAAAATGATTCTTAACGCTACTGGAACAGCTGCTAACAACACTGGAACAGATTCAGCAGTTGGAGTAGTTCGACAAATTGACGTTTACGGAGCAGCAGCAGACAAACTTATTGTTTGCGAATTCGTAACAAAATAGTCTTTACTTATTAATTAGTTCTTTAAAATCATTATGAATTTTTCTAACGGTTTGCTCGTAAACTTCCAAGCTATCTTGGATAACCGAGTAAAAAACATTACAGCGAAAGTTGGTGTTGCTACAGATTCTGAATATTTGAAGTATTCTACAAAGCGAACAAACGCTGAACGAATCACTACAGATATTGGACTTACAGGTCTTGGTATGGCTAACTTCGTTGCAGATGCTGAAATCTCACCATCTGACTCTCCAATCCAAGGATTCGAGAAAAACTTTACACAGCAACACTTAACAGTGAAGGCTACTATGTCATTCATGACAATGCACTTCCTTGTTAAATTGAAAGACAAAGCTAAACTTGATTCATCAGTTGAAGCTAAAGTATTAAACTTGCAACGTTCACTTGAATCTGCAAAAGAATACTACGCTCAAAACTTCTTGGCACAAGGATTTAACGCTTCATGGTCATTCTCTCCAATCTCAGGAGTTTCTGCTAACATCACTACTGTTGACGCTACTACAGCTGACGGTATCGAATGGTGGTCACAAGCTCACACACGAGAAGACGGAGGTTCTAACTGGTCAAACGTTGTTGTTGACGGTATTACACCTTCACCAGTATTTTCTATGTCAGCTCTTGAAGCTGCTCACCAATTGCACGCTCTTAAAAAGGACGGTCGTGGACTTCCACTCGGAGGAACACTTGACACTCTTATTTGTCTAGCAGGTTCAGCTACTGAACAAGTTGCTAAACGAATCAAGGGAACAATTGACAAGGGTATCTACCCAGGTTCATTCCAAGACGCACCTTCAGTTCCTTCATTCAACATTGTAGCTCTTAAGAACTACGGTGGAAACGGACTTGGAGCATTGCAATGGGGAATGTTCGATTCAGGACTTAAATCTACTGAATACGGACCTCAATACATCGAATCATTGGCAAACACTGTTGCACCTACTATGATTGACCCTGGAAACAAGGACATCATTATGCAAGCAGACACAATCTTCACATACGGAGCTTCTGATATGCGAAACTTTGTTTGGAGTGCAGGAAACGGAACATCGGTCTAGACTGTTGTTCTATCCCCAATAGAGACTTACCTCTCTTTAACTCACATCACTTCTGTGGTGTTGGTTATAAGGAAGATAATTCCGATAAATTAATTTATTACATTATAAAACTATGAACGATTCAATCACACGTCCAATTATGGTACCAATCAACCTGTCTGCAACAGGAGTTGTTATTCCAGCATCAACAGATAAGTACTTGTATATTCGACAAATTGCCATCATTGCAGATGGTGGAGCAAACACAATTACTATCCAAAAATATGATGGTTCAACATATACAGACCTATCACTTTTGCCATTACAGGAAAATGGAAGTTTTGTATTTGAAAACACAGAACCAGATTATCCATTCTTGTTCGATATTGAACCAGGAAGTTCATTAGTATTAGATTTATCAGCTTCAACTCAGGTATCTGGACATATTTCTTACGGATACCGAAAATAATATATGTCTCAATTAATAGCATCGCCACTAGGTGGTACTGCATTCAATGGAGTACTAACAGACAATAAAACAATATTTGGTGATGGAAAAGGTACACCTCTTTATGCACAAACTAATCCAACTGGTAAAGGTCTTGTAACTGGTGGTGCTATATGGTCAGGTACAGGATTTGTATTTGATGTTTCAGACCTTAATTACTACATTGATAACACAAATTACACATCAACAGCAACACAAGTAACTCTAGCCCCATCAGACCCGTCAAATGACCGTTTTGATATTATTGTTGTAGATGATGCAGGTGTAGTTTCTGTAGTAACAGGTACACCAGGTAATCCACCTGCCCAACCATCACTTGCATGGAACGAAGTAGGAGTAACAATAGTCCTTGTTTCAGCAGGCTCTACTACACCTACGATTAATTACGACTTAGTATATAACGAAGATTTAGGTTCACCTACAGAGTGGGTAGCTAGTACCTATTCACTATCAGGAGCAGCAGGAACAATAAACAACGCTTCTACAGTAAATCCATTTAATGGAACTAAGTGTATTACAGCAACATCAGTAAACCTCAGACAAGGCTCATTACTAACACGAGCAACTGAAGTAAATATCCAAAACTTTAGTTCAATCCAATTTGCTTTCAGGCTTGATTCTGCAATAACAGCATCACAAAACTTTAATATTCGTTTTAGAAACTCTAGTGGTACGTTCATTGGTAACACGGTAAGTGTATTTAACTGGGGTGCTTCTCGAACAGTAATTGGAACAAATCAAGTTGTTGTAATTCCTATTACAGCTTTTGGAAATATCACTAACGTTCGTTCTATTGTTGGTATTATGGCTGGTGGCACAAACACACCTACATATAATTGGGCTTGGGACTTCATTAAACTTGCAGATAGTATTCCATTTCAATCTAATCTAGGTCCTATATTTCAATCAGTGTCAGGAACACTTTACTCATCTGGCGCAGGAACAGGAGCTACATCAGTAACAGATTCTATCTTTTTTGGAAACCTTTCTGGATTCAAAGCAGTTAATGCTGACAACTCGGTATTCCTAGGTGGATATTCTGGTTATGGAGCAATAGGTGCATCAAACGCAGTGTTTATCGGTAATTACGCAGGGTACGGTGCAGGTAGCTCGAGTGGCTCTGTATTCATCGGAAACAATGCTGGTTATGGAGCAACAAACACCGCAGCATCTATTGCTATTGGGTATAACGTTACACCGTTATCATTCAGCGGAAGCATTGTTCTTGGAGGTAATGCAACTAACACTGCTGATAATCAATTCATGATTGGTTCAGGTACAGCACCTATCAATCAAGTTGTCATCAATGGTACAGGAGCAATCCAGGTACCTGTAGGAACAACCGCAGAACGTATCGCAACTCAAGGAGCTATTCGATATAACACAACAACTAACAAGTTCGAGGGTTATGATGGTTCAACTTGGGTAAACTTAAACTAGTTACAATACTGTAGGACTCATCTCAAACGAGGTGGTTCCTATCAGTCTTATAACCAAGACTTGATTAAATTATGTCATTCATTCAAGCATCACCAGGGGCTAGTAGTGGAACCAGTCCTTTTATAGACATTACAGGAACGCCTACAGAGATAGCGTATTTTGACGCACTTGGGAACGGTACATCAGATGGACTTGCAACACGTAATCCTCTAACCAACGAAACCTATATCGGATACCGTACAGGTGCAGGTCAGTTTACCAATGCACTTCAGTTAGGAAATTTCATAGGTTCTTTCATAACAGATGGAGTAGGATTTCAACGTCATGATAGTGTAAATGATAACTATACTGTAAGCATGGCTTACGATGGAACAGCAATAGGAGGTACATCAAATACGATTTTAACAGGATACATAGACAATACAAATGGAATATTTTCAAATATAAACATTGATGATATTGGAGCTAGTGTAAGCTATATTAACTCTGTACTTGGAGTAAGTGGTAAAGTAACAGTTAACGACAGCAATACAGAAATATCGTATCAAGCATCTTCATATACAAATAGTATTCGTATAAACGACTCTATAGATTTGAGAGTAGATAATACACTTGGAAGAAATCTATTACGTTTAAACGGAGACTATATAAGAGGAAATGGTAGTAACTCAAGTGCTTATTTTGAGTTAAATACAGCAAATGATACTTTTGATGTAGGAGGAAGACCATCATCGTTAATGTTTAATACTCGTCTATTACATATTGACACATTGAACGCTACTACAGCAATGGGAGATGTTGACGGAAACCTCACTAATGTTAAATTCGCTACAGACCTAAATGCTGGGTTGGCATATGTAGATGGTCTTAAAACAGAAATTCCAAACTGGACTCCTACTTTCCTTTCTGACGGATTTACTGGTACAGGTCTTAATGACATGCACTATGACAATACTGTAAATTATAGTGGTTCGTATCCAAACACTTATACAGCTACTATCGTTTCTGTAGGTTCCGTATATGTAAATATTGTTTCAATCACTACACCTGGATTTGTAACAGGAGACACGGTAACTGATGGATCAGGTTCAACAGGTACTATTATTGGAGGTAGTGAAGTAGATGGGTTCTTCGTAATCGCACCTATCGTTGACGCAGGATGGTTAAGTGTTACAACTCTATCAGATATTTCTACAGGTGCTTCCGCTACGGTATCAGGTGCTCAGTATGTTGACACGTTTAGTTGGTCAAGTACTGATGGTGGAAGTGGAATCATTATCCCTTGTTGGAGTTACATACTACTTAATAACAATATTTCAGTAGGATTTGACAATACAACAGGTCACACACTTGGAGACTCATGGGAGTGGGAAATGATAGCAGGATATACCTATTCAAAAATGGCACTCTTCGATGGTGCTAATAGGACGATATCCATCGGTGATGCAGACCATTCAAAAGATGATGTTCGCACAGACTGGATATTGGGTACTGGTAAAAGCCATGGAATATATCATCATCTTGCAGATGCACAAGAATATCGTGTTTCAAATTCTGTTGGTAATCTTTTAGTTCTTGATTCAGATACATTTAACCAAACTGTTACTTTCAGCATACAAGACCCCTTCTATGGTCAAACTCCGTTTTCTGTTGATACAGGTGTAGGTGCTTATGGATTTGGATTTGAACTATTTGATGCTGGGCAACACTCTGCAACATTAGGTGCAGAAGGTACTGGGAATAACACATTTCTTAAAATAGATGACGATACAGAAACTATTACACTTAACGCTGCACACATATCATCTCCATTATCAGCATATGATGATGACGCAGATGCAGGTTCAAATGGAGTTATAGCAGGAGAACTTTACCAAACAACAGGTTCAGGAGCATCTCCTTTAAATGTTGCAGGTATCGTAATGATAAAACAATAATTATAAACTAACATATAAACATAAATATATGGCATACATAAAACAATTTACAAACGGAGCAGGATTTACAGGAGAATATTGGCGTCTTACAGGACTTGAAATTAACAAGTTCTCAGACTCAATCGAAGCTCGCATTTCTTGTTATAAAGACAAGGCATCACGAGATGCAAATCTTTCACCATTCGCTCACAAAACATTCAACCTCAAACTTTCTGATATTGATTTATCAAAAGATATCCAAGAGGAAGTATACAAGCTCATTAAAACAGCTAAAACAAAGACAGGTCTCGCTTCAGTAAATGAAGTACCATTTTTTGAAGATGCTACAGAAGCTTAGTTGTAATACTGTAGGGCATCCGAGCAATCGGGTTTCCTATCAGTCTTAGGACTGTAATCAAAAATTATGGACATATTAGAACTATTAACTAAATACTGGTCACTATTAGCATTCGTTGGTGTAACGATAGGTTCTTGGGTTAAATTCACAGGACAAGTTGCAGACATGAAGGTTGATATGAAGGCTCAGAAAGAAGAGCACGACAAGCAAATATTAAAACTTGAGGTTTCACAAGATACGCTTCAAACAAGATTTGACGAACATAAAGATAAGATGTCAGAGTCAATAAACCTTATTCAGCAAGATATTCGAGAAATTATGACGATATTAAAAGGAAATATAATTAATAAATAATATGGAAAACCTAATTGAAAAACGAGACGAGTTAATTCGTCAAATAACATTCCTAAACGTACGAGAATCAGACCTCAAGCGTTCGTGTGAAGAAAAGGGATTGATTCTTGCACAAATCCATGCAGATATTGACAGTGCAAACGCTACAAAGAATACTCTATTGATTAACCTCAAAGACTCACTAGATGAGATTAAATCAGCACAGGAATCAATTGTAAAACTTATTGATGAAGTAAAAGAATAATAAAAACATATGGACAACATTCAACTAACAGTAAAACATAATATTGGAAACACTATTACAGTATCTAATGATATGGTATTGCGTGTTAAAACGTATCTATCTGATAACTACGGAGTTGGTTCTACTGCTATTAATGTTGACAACGCACAAGACTTCCTTGCAACAAACATCGCTTTGTTTGAAGGTATTGGACAAGAACGAGCAGAGTTTAAAGCTATCTCATCTCTTACCAACACACAGATTACTGTAGCTGCTACCATCTTTGCACACAACCGAGGTTCAGCTGTTTACCTATCACAGTATGACCAAATTGTTGTAGAGAAAGCAACATCACTTGGTGGTACTTACTCAGTACTTGGAACATACCTTATCCAAGCTACACAACAGAATACTCTTATTCAAGACAACGCTGGTCTTTCTACCTCATATTACCGTGTTAAGTTCCGAAACTCAGTTAACTCTCTTGAATCTGGATACTCTTCAGAAGCTACAGCATTACCTTTTGGTTCACAATCAGTTGCTGCAATGCTCTCTACAATCCGTCAACAAGCAGGAATTGCTGATTCAGACCCACGAATCACTACATCATTCCTTATTGGAGCATTAAACGATGCACGAGACTATGTAAAGAACACCATGGCTGGATACAAACAAGGATGGCTCGCTGAATTTGAATTCCCTATTCAAGTACATGCAGGACAAAACTTTGTTGAACTTCCTGATAACTACGACTACAATTTTACAAACAATGCATTGCTTTCAGTTCGTTACCCACGAATGGGGGGACTTGCACCATATCCACTAACATACATCGACAAACGAGAATGGAACAGTGCATCATATGGTCTAAAGTACACATACACAAGTGGAACAACACTTTCAGGGGCTACAACACTTAATGTAACAAACATTGGAGATTTCTCAATCTATCCATCAGGAACAATATTTGTAGCAACAGAAAACTTCTCACAGCAAATCATGCAAGTGAACTATACTGGAGTTGACCTTTCTACTAATACATTTACAGGATGTACTGGTATAACACGAAACATTGGAGATAACGTACAGATATTCGCATTCCCTAACTTCTCTATTGCATCATTCTACACTGTCTACGATAACAAGATTGTATTCAATCGACCTATCCCAGACATCATGCAAGCTCAGAATATCTACATTGACTACTATAAGGCAATGGAATACATTACCGACATCAACGTAGTTATGGATGAACCATTTAAGGATATTTATAAATACTATATTCGTTACGCAATTAAGTACGCTCGTGATAACACCATTAAAATGGAAACAGACCCAGACTTTAAAATGTTTGACAGACTAGTACTAGAATGGATTAATAACCACTACATCGGACAGACGCAGAAAACAATCCGAAGATAATCATATGGCACAAAACAACCCTCTTAAAATTCCAAACATTACAGAAGGAATCATCCGTTCTGCTGCAATTACAGACGTTAGTTCTGAATTACCTTCAGTTCAAGAGGCTGTAAATGTGAACTATGACCGTCTTGGTTCTACTACTGTTCGTCCAGGATTGACCGCATACTCTGCGGTTCTTTCTGGTTCTCCTATAGGATTAGGTGTATGGAACAACAACACATCTGAAAAGTTGCTAGCTCAAGTAGGAAATACTATCTACGCATACTCTGGAGGTGTATGGACATCACTCGGAACAAACGGAGGAACATCTCGTGTACGATACGCACAGTTCATTGACTATACATACATGGTTAACGGTCGCTCAAATGACGTTGTAAAGTCATACGATGGTACAACATACGGTACAGCAAACACAGCATCACTTCAAAAAGGTGATTACATCTCAGCTGGATTTGACTCACGTGTATGGATTGCAAGTGCACCAGAAAACAAGGTGTACTACTCAGACCAGATTCCAGTAGGTTCAGCAATGGCAGGAGGTACAGATTTTATCTACTTCTCACCAGGACAAGGAGAATCAATCACTGGTATATTTGAATATAAGAAAGCATTGTTGGTATTCATGCAGAACTCAATCTTCCGTATTTATGGACCAGATGTATCTGACCCATATCCAGCATACTTTGTAGGAACATATTCACAAGAATCAATCGTACGTGGTAAGGATTCACTTTATTTCCACCACTCTACAGGATTCTACCGATACTCACCAAATGGAGAGCCACAGGAGCTTTCTAAGCGTATTAAAGACATTGTAGACGCTATTCCACGAGCTAACTATGACAATATATTCGGATGGGCAGATGATGATAACGTTTACTGGCATGTTGGAAGTGTAACCATTGGTTCACGAACATTCCGTAACCTTGTTGTACGATACTCAATGTCATCAAACAACTGGACATGGTATGAATACTTTAACAGTGCAGGTTCTACACGAACACTCACTTCAGCAATAGTTTATGATGATGGAACAAACCTAAACAGACTTGTTGGGGTATCAGACGGAAATGTTGTTAAGACAAACGTAGGAACTACAGACTTAGGAGACCCAATCTTCTATGATGAAATAGGACGATGGTACACCATTGGAGAACTACAATCAGACTTGATGGAACTTAAATCAATGGCTGGAGTAGGATATGGAGCATCTGGTGCGGTACTCGAAGCACAGATTGACCAAGATGATGAAAACACATGGAGAACAGTAGGTACATACTCATCAGACTATGTAACCATGTTTAACTCTATTGTAGATTTACCACCATTTAACCGTATACGATTCCGTAAACGAGGAGTATCTACAGGAGTAGCACCAATATTTGATGCAATTGAAATACAAAACATCAGTAAAGCTGGAACAAAGAACCAATAATATATGTCACTAGAATCACTAAATTTTGATAGATTCCTTTATAGAAATAACAAAGGAAACACAAACAGCCCACTACAGGGTATTTCAACGAACAACCCAGATGGGTCTTCGTATGATGTAGCAAGTGGTGGTAGTTCTTCTAGTGCACCAGGAGATACTGGTGGTATTACTGGACAACCTGGAGGAATCATTGCACAGATGTTTCTAAGGTCATCAAACTCTCAAGATAGAGTAGAGATAAATCCTAATGATTCATTCATTGCATATAACAACAACGTTCCAGTAGTAACTATTGACAAAAACGGTATATCAAAAAATGGATTTACGCTACCAACAATTATCGGTACTGGATTCGTAAACGCAGCAGGTACAGCAGGAGGAGTATTTCCAACTGGATGGACCGTAACAAACCTATCAGCTGGTCGATATGAAATTACACACAACCTAGGAAGTACTAACTATGTTGTACTATTAACACCTTTGTCAGCAACAACACGAGAGTTTTCTGTAGAGTCACAAACAGCTAACACTTTTATTACAAGATTCTACAGTAATCCAGGAGCAACATTAATAGATACAGACCATTCGTTCCTAGTATTGACAAATCCCTAAAAATATAGCATAATACATATAACATATATGGCAACAACAAAACCATTAAACTTAATAGAAGGAGGAAATCTTGCAAACGGAACACGTGGTTCACAAGTATCTCAATTACAACAAATCTTAAAGCAATTTGGATACTATCCAGGTGCTGTTGATGGTGTATACGGACCACAAACAAATAAAGCTGTAACAATGTTCCAAGAAGATAACGGTATTTCTCAAGACGGTATCTTTGGACCAATTACACAATCTAAGTTGATAGAATGGCAAGCAAACCCAATTAAGGCTCAACTTAATGACCCTATCGTAAAGGATGCAATGAAGAACGACCCAAACCTTGCTCAATCGCTTTATGCACTTGAGAAAGAAGGTGGTAATCGTGCAACATTTGTAGCATCAGCTGGAGAAGCTGGAAAGAAAGGATACTACCTTGGAGCAGGATTTACTGCAAAGCCAGAAATGATGCAACAGCTTTATGATATTGCAAAGAAAGAATTAGACCCAGCATTCAATGAAGCACTACAGTTCTACGCTAACGACTTCAAATCATCTCTTGACAAAGAAAAGGCTGATTATCAAGACAAACTAGCACAAGCTGAAAGCAAGTTTGGAACTGATAGATTTGCTCTTCAGAATCAACAAGGACAAACAAACAATGTTAACTCTAGTCTCGGAGCAAAGCAACGTGAAGGACTTGTAGAGAACTACAATCGAGGTCTATCTGGAATGCAACGAGATACATCTTACAAACTTTCAGACCTTGCTCGTAACTACGAAAGTAAGCTAGGAAGTTCAGCTGTTGAAAAGTTTAACTTTGGTATGCCAACATCAAACGTTGGATGGTGGTCAGGAGCTAATCGTGGTAACGCTAATGCTTATCAGTCTACTGGAAATGCTTATGGTTCACTAAACCGACAGTACGAAGCTCAAATTGGTCAGTACGGTAAAAAGAAAGCAGACAGTTTGTTTAATTCAATCACAGAATAATATATGAAACTATCAGACCTACTAAATAAGGCTACAAATACATACAGGCAGTATGCGAATATTGCAGGAAACCCATCAGAACGAGTACTAGGAGGACTTGCTGGTGTTTTGCAGACTTCAATAAATAAGAGTAGTCCAGCATTTAAAGATGGAACAATGAAGGCTGATGGTACACCAGTTGCTACTGATGCAAAAATTGCTCCTACAGTTCCACAACCAGAACCAATTCGTGACCCTCAAGGTAACGCAATTGCTACGCCAGCTGATTGGAATGCAGAGTATGCGTACCGTGCAAGTCAAGGAGATACATCAGCTCAAGACTGGATTGACCAAAATACAATGGATGATGTTGAAAATACTGATTCTGAAACAGTTGATTCTGGAATTGATTTCAGTACACCAACATCTCAGGTTGCATATTCAGCTGAAAAGCTAAACGAATTGTTTGGTACTAAATCACCAGAAGACTTGTTTGCTATGCGTGAACAACTACGAAGAGATGCAGCACTTGCTAGAGCTGGACTATTACCAGAAGAAGAGTATATGCAATATCAAGGACTTCCAGGAATGAAAGGTGAACGAGGATATACTTTTGAAGATACTATGGCACTCAATAAAGCTACAGCAGATATCTTTAGTAACGCAGCTACAAAGGCAGATAAAGCTATTACACAAGCTGGACTTGACGCTAAAACTAAAGCATCAGCAGGTGGATTAAATATGTCAGGAGTACCATCAGTATACGCATCAATCATTAACTCATCATCTCTTGGTAAAACAGCAGATGAACGTGATGTAAACCGACAAGACTTGGCTAGAGCTGCATTAGAAGGAGACGAAGCATTTATCACTGCACTTATTGGAAAAGGAGAACCAGCACTCGAAGGAGAAGCTCGTAAAATATTTGACCAACGTATTGCAAACACTGAACAGCTTGATAGCTTCATTACAGCTGTAGAATCTGGAAAAATCAAATTAGGTAATCTTCAAAAGATTAAGCAGTCAGCTCTTAATAAGTTCGGTGCACAATCACCAGAATACGCAATGGCTAACTTCTTATCAGGAGGTGTATCAGCACAAGAACGAAATAGATTGTTCGGTGCATCACTTACTGGAACAGAAAAGGAAGACGCTGCTCGATTTATCATTACACCAGAAGACAAGCCAGAACTAGCTATTCAAAAGGCTAAAGCTATGAAAGCTACAATGACTTACGCTAACGACCTAACAGCACTTACAAAGGCAGGTGTACCACGTTCACAAATTGCAAACTGGCAAAAAGAAGGACGACTACGTTCACTTAATGACTACTTGCTTGAATTCGGTATTCCACAAAACTCACCGATTGTAAAGAAACCAAATCTAAACGATAAGAGTATTACTTACACAGAACGACAAGCGTTGAAATCAAACGGATTGACAGATGACCAGATTGATGCTGACTTAGGTTTTAAGAAGGTTGGGAGCGTCACAAACAAAGCTTCAAAGGTAGTGGCAGGTTACGATATATCATCATACGCAACAGACCCACAGCATGAAATGAAAGTTGCTCGTATATATCAAAGCACACCAGCATTTAAGTCACCAACAGATATTGATATGGTAATACGTAAAGTTGCACCAAAGTCAAGAATTACTGGAAGCATGATTGCTACTGCTGCTAACACATACGGTGTAGACCCTAAGATGGTTTACGCAATGATGTTACAAGACTCATCTCTTGGTACAGCTGGTATGGGTGCTAGAAATAATAACCCAGGTAACATTGGACAATTTGATAATCTAAATAGACCAGTTGCTGGATACAGAACAATGCAAGATGGAGTAAACGCAGTTGCTAAATGGTTATCTAAGAAGAAGGTACCACAAGGTGGACGTCAATACGCATAATTTATGGAATCAAAGAAACTTACAAAACAAGAATTTGCAGAGAAGTACGGATATGACCCACGAACACGTACATCAGTAAAAGCACCCTCAACAGGTGCTGTTGGTGGTTCTACTGCATCTACAGGTTCTACAACAAACGCAAAAGAACTGTTGGCACAAATTCGTGGTGGAAACACTACAACAACAGTAAGTGAATCAGTATCTGGTAATGGTGCACAAGACATGCTAGCTCAGATTCGCTCTACATCACCAACATCAGACTCTGGATACAAACCAGGTAAGGTTTTACAAGCATTAAAGAAAGGATATGAACCAGACTATTCTGGAGGTTTTCTTTCAGATGCTGCTGAAGCAATTAACGCTGGTACAATGGGTGGATTTAAGGCACTTGTTAGAGCACCAGTACACATTGCACAAGCACTTACACCAGATGCTATGTGGGGTGATAACTCATTACTCAACTCTGAATCAGAACGTGCTAAGGCATTTACAGATGCTACGACTGGTCAAAACACAGCCGAAAAGGTTGGAGCAACTGCAACAGATATTATTTCACTTTTTTCACCAGCTGGTCCAGGAAATCTGGCTGCAAAAAGTTCTGGTACGTTAGCTAAACTTGCTACAATGGGAATTGACGTAGCAGCAGAAAATCCATCATTACTACAAAAAGGTGCTGGATTATTCCAAAAAGTTGTACCATCTATTGCAGATTCTGTTGTAAGTGGTGCTGTTGTTGGTAAGGGTGGAGATAATGTTGGTACAGATACACTACTTGGTGCAGCGTTTCCAACAGCAAAATTCGTATACAAAGAAGTTGCTGATATTGCAGGAAAGCCATTTGCCAAAAATATGATTGCGGCTATTCAGGACTCTGTACTTGGTGGGACAAAAATGCAAGATGCTGCTGCTGAAGAAATAACAAAACATGTAAAATCTTTAGGAAAAGAAGGTATTGAGAGAGAGGCAAAACAAATGGTAAATAATAGAAATGTTTTCTCTAAGGTTTTACAAACATTTAAAGGTAACTGGTTTGGTTACGGTTCAAAAGCAGATGAAGCATTTAATGAGGCATCAGACCTAATGTCTCAACGATATATGCCATATGCCGAGGTTGTAGAAGGTTCTCTTGATTTAACTAAATCACATGACATTCTTCAGGCAGATAAGTTGTATCAAGGTCAAATGCTTGCTGACTCAAAACAATTATTTTCTGGTGCTAAGGTAAAACCACGTACTATTAAACAATCGTTTATGACAACCATGCAAAATGCTGGTATGAACAAAACAACCGATGCTTATCGCTCAATTGAAGGATATGTAATGAAACGTATTGATGATTTGGCAGAAGCAAATGGAGGATACTTAACAGCAAATGATATTGACGGAATTAGACACGATATTGGTGTTCAGATGGGTAAACTTGATGATACAACAGAAGGTACACTTCTTGGTATGTATAAACAGGCATATAAGGTTCTTGCAAGTAACGTAGAAAAAGCTGGTATTAACTCAGGTCAAAAAGAAGCTGTTGAATTATACAGAAATGCAAATAAACGCTATTCAAGACTGTTAGATACAGAAGCGGTAATGAAAAAGATTTCAAAATCAAAATCAAACCCACTTGGTCTGACACAGCAACAACGACATGGTATGCAATTACTTGCTGGTAGTATTGGTGGATTTGGTACAATGAATCCTATGACTGGTGGTATCACATACTTCGCATCTATTCCACTAACAAAAATGTTATCCGACACAATTGCTAAAGGAAAGATTTACGCAATGAGAGCTGACCCAACAATGAGAGCATTAAAGAATATTGAAAATGAGGTTGTAGAAAAAGAGGCTTCAACACTCAAAGACTTAATAACTAAACAAAAGGCTTCTAAAGCTAATAAATAATATGTCAACATTCGCACCCCTACAATTCCTAAAGTCAGCACAGAATCCATTAGTATGGACGGCTGTTGATAATGGAACAGATACACGAACAAGTCTTATTATTTACTATGGTGCTGTTAATACACTACCAGCAGATACTGGGATGTACGAAGTAAACTGTATCATGATGCACCAAGCTGAAAAGCAATTGTATGCAAACACTGGTACTACTACAACACCAAACTGGGAAGCATTTGGACCTAACTCAGCATTCCCACAACCACTTGTACCAGGTTCATTCCTATTTACAGATGGTGTTACAGTATACTGGGCTACACAACTTGTTGGTCAGATTCAATACAATGCGTCTAACTTAAACCAATATGGAATCCTTAACTTCAACAGTTTACTTGTTGCAAGTAATGATGTGCCAAACTCTCGTATTAACGTAGACCTTGATGTTGTTTCACTTGCAAGTAATACTACATTTGTAAACTCTTTGTTAGCAAACACATCGTTTATTTCTGGAATCTCTACCGCACTTCTAGCACTATCGTCATTCATTACAAATCTTATTACTACACTACTAGCTAATACCACATTTATTTCTGGTATTACTAATATTGTAAATACGAGTAGTTCTACATCTATTAATCTTGGTACGCAGGTTACTGGAACACTAGGTCTCTCAAACGGAGGAACTGGTGCATCACTCACAGACCCTAACTATGACGCTGTTTGGGTATGGGACGATACCACCAACGCAACAAGACTTGCAAACATTTCAGGACTTACCTACGACTCAGGAACAAATACACTTACAGCCTCAGGAGGAGGTACAGGAACAGCTCTTGAAACAACAGTCTCACAAACAGGTCATGGACTTTCAGTTGGAGATGTAATCAAAGTTTCAGGTACTAACACATTTGCTAAGGCACAAGGAGATTCAGAAGTTAACTCAGAAGCAGTTGGTGTTGTTACTACAGTAGTAAACGCTAACAGTTTCAAATACGTTTCATCAGCTATTCAATTAGCTTATGCACCTGTTGGAGCACCTGGAAGTGCTGTATGGTTATCACCTACAGTTGCAGGAGGTATGACAACTACAAAGCCGAGTACTATAGGCCAAGTTGCTCGTGCACTCGGAACTATTATTGAATCAGGAGTTACTATGTACTTTGACATTGCAGCCCTTGCGGAAGTGATTGGAAACGGAGGTAGTAGTTCAATGATTAACAATCCAACATATTTTGATGACTTCTTAACCATATTCAGTACAGAAAGTACTACTAATAATCTTAAAATAGTCGGTGCGTTAAACTTTATAGCATCAGCTAGTTCACCGTCATATCCAGATGTATTTGGAGTAGATGCAGAAGCAAATCATCCAGGTATTATCCAACTTGGTACTAATCCAGGAGGAAGTGCGGCATCGTTTCAATTATTCCAAGGTGGACAATCAGCACAGTCATATCCAATACAAAACATTTTAAACAATGCTAATGAATATCAGTTTATTGTTAAACCAGTAATAATAGGTGGTTCAGCTAACTACGATATTACTATTACACGAGATGGTTCTAATGGTTACATTCAAGTTAGATTTAATGGTTCTACTGGAAACATTCAATTAAAAACTGATAATGGTGCTACTACAACGACTACAACTGTTGCATCGTATACGTTAGGAAACTGGTATAACTTTATTGTTAAAATAAATGGTGCTAGTGTTGAACTTTATCAAGCAGGTGTTCTTGTAGCTACAAACACAACCAATCTACCTACTGCTGGAATTGGTACAATCTCAGTTGGAACATCAAATGGAGCTTGTGGTTACATCGACTACTTTGCAATGAAAATAGCTAACCTTACACGATAAATATATGTCAACAAGAACATTCAACAACAATTCAGGAGGTGGTGGAGGAAACTTTGTAAAAAAGATTTACTCTCAACAAACACTCTTAGTTCCCAATGCTCCCTTTACACTTACCATACCTCATGGACTTGGTTATAAACCATCAAAAATGGGTATCAAGATGAGTTATGAAAGTGCAAGTTCTCAATTTAATGCTATAAGAAGTGAGGGTTACTCTGATTTTTCAGGAAACAATACATGCTGGAGGCAAGAATATAGTAATGCTGGTGCAGGTTTTTGGCCTCAATACTCGAGCTCTACTTCTTGTTTTTATTGGTACCTAGGAGGCAGTGGTTCATCTGCTGTATCAGGTGTTGCAACAGCAGACGCAACAAATATTTACTTAACTCAACCAAACGGAACACTTTCTAATCCTGAACCTGTTTGGTTTATAATAGATTTATATTCTTAATGTCTTCACTCTCTGACCCTTATGGGGTTGGGATAGTGCAGAGATTGCACGCATAAACATATGGACTATTCAAAATACACAAACTATACACCACTAGATAAGATGACTAAGGTAGATAACTTCCCAACAGAAATTATCCTACACCACTCAGCTAGTCTTGTTGATAACTTTAACTCTATTCAATCATACCACATTACTTCACCAGACCATCTTTGGGAGAATGTTGGATACCACTGGGTAATTGAACGAGGTGGAGCACTTAAACAAGGACGACCTGAGAATTACCATGGTGCTCATGTAAAAGAAAATAATGTCAATACTCGCTCAATCGGTATTTGCATTTGTGGTGACTTTGATAAAAAACTACCAGATGAAGGACAAATTGCAACACTACGTAATCTATTATATCGCATCTCTAAGCAATACAATATCTCACCAGATAATGTACACCCTCACCGCCACTACGCACTTAATGCTTCTGGTAAACCTTATAAATCATGTTTTGGAAACTTACTAAAGGATGACTTTGGTTCTAAGTTACTTAAAGAGGAACTAGATAAGGAAATACCATCTGTAACAACCGCAGAAGTGCCCGTAGAAGCCCCAAAATTGACCGTAGAGCCTGTTTCTGAGGTAGATAAGGTGTTGGACTACCTAGTTACTTCATCACGCAATCCAGAGGAATGGTCAATGACTGCTAAAGCGTTCATTGTAGCTCAAGTACCTATTGCTATTTACTTCCTAAAGACTGTAGGTATTGAAGTTGACAGTGTTCTCATTGGAGACATTGTAAACAAGTTCACATTAGGTTTGTCACTTGTTATGGGTACCTTCGGAATGTTACGCAAAGTATACTTCTGGGGTAAATCATTCATTGAAACTATTAAACCACTATTGACAAGTAAATAGACTTCCTGTCAATATTGCATTAGTAATTACTTCATAGTATACTAATACCGTGCTTGGGAATTCTCAAGACTCCAGTTACGTGTTTCTCGATAGCAAATAATCGTATCTAATGATAAAAACATTCTTAAAAATGATTGTTGTCTTTATACTTGTATTCATGGCAACATCACAAATAACACGTGTGAAAGCTGAGGCTCCGAAATATAATATTGACGAAGCCATTGAAGTGATTCAAAGCGTGGAGTATAGTAAAGAAGATGTAATCAATTTGATTTACTTATACTCAGAAAAGTACGGTGCTGACAGATACACAATCCAGCAGGTAATATACCACGAGAGTCACTATGACGTTAACGCGACAGGTGATTATAATAAGTCGTTTGGCGTGTGTCAAATACACCTACCATCTCATCCTAAAATTACAAAGGAAATGGCTAAAGACCCACACTTCTGCATCAAGTTCACTATTGACAATGTCATGAAAGGACAAGGTAGAATGTGGACTGGCTATAGACTATGTATCCTAAATGAACGTATTGTTTATGAAGGTAAGGTATTAAGATGTGATAAGTTAGCAAAATAACCATTGACAAAATGGTTTTTTTGTTATATACTATATGAGTAAATTAAACGTTTACATTAATAATTATTAAATTAAACAAAATAACTAATATGTCAGAAGCACCAGTACAGTTGTTGAAAGTTATGAGTGTTGCAAACCTTGCAGCAGCTCTTGACGACTTGAACGACAAATATATTGCATTCGCAGTATTCTACGGACTTTCAGGATACCTCCCAACAGAAACAGAAACGTTTGCTGAAGGATGTCTCCTTGTACACAAAGCTGAACGAAAACTCTACATCAACCAAGCGGCTGATGGAGCAACTCCAAACTTTGTTGCAGTTGAATTGCAATAATAACAAGCGGTCTTAATTGACTGCTTTTATTATTTATGCTATAGTATTGTAGTTGGAGACTGCACCCTATTGCGGCTTTGACTCGGTTTATCTTTCTTACCTAAGGCTCGTTAGATAAATGACTATGGCTTGGTGTAAAACCTGTTAGTATCCATAATATGCCTAAAAGCACAAGATGAAATATGGGAGTAATCAGCGTGCAGGATACACTGCCTTCGACATGATTCGATACAATACTTAGTACAATACCTGAGACACTATTCTCGTGAGTACAGAAAAACACCCTTATGGGGTGCTTTTTCGTTTACTTTTTCCAAACAACTAGAATATCATCATATCGCTTAGATACTTCTCGTGTATCAATAATCTCTGTTGGTGTACGGAATCCTAATGATAGTACTGGAATGTCAAGTTCTGGTTCTTGTATGTCTTCAATGATGTAAAGACCATCTTTGTTCATCTTGCTCCATAGATATTTAGCAGATAGTAATTGGTGTTGAATCTTGTGTGAACCATCATCTACTACGATGTCAAAGTTGATTCCTTTAAACAGCTCATCAAGTTTAAGTTGGTCAATCTGGCTACACTCCAACATGGTTACTCCGTCAATCTTATCCTTAGGTAATTTAATGTCAATACCGTAGATGTTTGCATTAGGGAAGTATTCACGCCACATAGCCAGTGATTCACCACGGTTAATACCAATCTCTAATACATTAATCTCTTTATCTCTCATTGGTGTAAACAATCGGTCGTATGACTCAATATAGTGATGGATAGTACCCTTGTCTCCTCCTCCTGAGAATAGACTAGACTCTTTATACTTCTCAAATATTTCTTTTAGTGGTTTCATGTTTTTTATTGATTCTTTTTCTAATAATTTCTTTGATGTTTTATCTGGAATTCTGTGGTACGTAACTTTTGGATGATGGTATAGGAACAAACCAAATAAGTACTCCATTATAAATGGATGATACGGATAATTTTTTTTACGATATGGCAACGTCTCTTCTTTAAGTACTTTAATAATCTCTTTGTCTGTCTCAAATGCACGAGCTACTGGCATTAGGAACTCATTAACGTATTGGTCTATTATTTCAGGCTTAGCAATCCAGTAATTACAGAAGATGTTTACCCAATTTAGGTTTGGGTTCTTGTATGGAATAACACCAGTTGCGTATAGTCTTTTAATTACTTTACCAATAGGGAACTTCTCATTCTGTAATAGGTTGTGCTCGTTACCATAGTTATTATATAGGAACACATCATTACCATCGTGTAGTGACATCTCTGCAACAATATCCTTGTAGGTGAGACCAGTCTTCTCATACTTACGCCAAGAGGTGAATCCCCAGTATTGATTTCCATAATGGTCACCATTTGATATTAAGTTTAATATGTGGTGGTTTTCGTACAGTACTGGCTCATGTCCAGTAGAGTCGTAAGGCACACATTCTTTATCTAGCGGTTGATTTGGACCATAGAATATTTGTCTGAGTTTTAAATACATAATACATTCAGTGTATCAGATTATATAAATTTGTCAATCAAAAAAACCCACAGCACACTTATTCTCAAGAGCAAGCTCAAGAGGGATATTGTGAAATGGGTCCTTCCTAACGACTGTACAACACGAAGCCTACATCCGAGTCACCAACCTAGCAGATACCAGAAACATCATGGGGAGTAAATACGGTCTCCTCTGGAGCACTAGCGTAACCTAGCCTGCATTACCAGCTCAACTGAAAAATGACTAGCTAGAGTATAGCATAGTCATGATTCAAAGTCAAGTTATTTAGTGATGATTGGATATACGTAAGGTACAATATCAACCTTTAGGAATTTACATACATACATTACAATTTTCTTACGCCACATGTCTTTGTGTACAGCTTGTACTCCTACTGTAAGTTTGTTTTCCAATAGGTACTTTTCAAGTTTCTGTACAGGTGTCAATACCACTTCTGGTACTGATGCTGATGATTTTTTAGGTTTGTTTGTTTTGTTTGTTTTATTTTTTGCCATATAATTAGTTTTTTAGATTTACAATAACTGCGACTCCAAAGATTATAACTGTTGCAATAATTGGTAGTACCACAGTTGCGAATACTATTGCTCCTACGATTGCCCAGAACATATTATTGTCGTTTAGCAACCTTCTTAGTAGATTTCTTAACTACCTTAGGTGCTTTGCGTTCTTTCTTTAATGAACCTTCTGTTGCAGCAATCATTGAATCAATTTGACGTTGAACTTCTGCTAGTTCAAGAACTCGTACTCGTTGGTAAAGTTCTGCAATTTGGTCTTCTGTTATCTCTACAACGTCCATCATTTCATCCTGGATTTCATCAACAAGATTAGTAAGAAACGCATTAGCATTAAGATTCTTTAGGTTGTAAAACCAGTCTGATAAATCACTCCACATTGTTTGAATTTTTTTCATATATTTTATGCTAGCATAATTAATTAATACTGTCAACTGTCGTTGATGTACTGTCAACTGTTTCTTTTTCTTCTGGTGCATATCTTGACAGAAGTTTGTCTGCACGTAATAGGTGTTTCTCTCGCTCTGCTCCAGTAGTTGCATTTGCAATACGCAAGTGTTTTGCAATGTTATTACTCTTTCGTTTGTTAATCTTTCGTATTAAGTTTTGTTCGATTCCTTTTACAATAAAATCATTCATATTATTCCTCAAAATAACTACTAATTTCTTCTGCGTTGGGTATAGGAATACCCGTCTCAGCACAGATACGTTCGAGGTAGTCTGTGAACTCTTGCTTACTAAGTGATGTTGTACTACGTAACTCTGCTACCATCGTTCTTCCACCTTTGTTAAAGTCACTTACTTCTACTAATTGTGGCTCAAGGAATGAGAATCTAAATGAGTAGTGCAAGTCTTCAATATCATTACCTGTTTCACGTGAAATGATGTGTAGGTATGCCCAATAGAGTGAGTTCTGTGGTAGTGTACGTTTCTTGTCTTCGATTACTAGCTTTACGTTTGTTCCAATCCTAGTATCTTTTCCTTCATCAAATAGATACGACATCATTAATTCCTCATCATTAAATTCAATTGGTATATCTGTATAAGGACCACCATATCCAGTAATCTTACCTAAAAATATCTTTTTCATAGTATTATTCAATAACTAATGGAATACTCCAATCTTCACACATAATAATAAAGTCCTGTTCATCCATAAAGTAACTCATTGAAATAAAGTTCTTTGTATATTGGTCAGGCTTTCCTTTGTAATCCATGTCAATAGTGTAAGCAAAACCAAACTCACCACTATCAGTATCAACAACACCAGTAATTTCAGAGTATGTTTCTGGTAATGATTCACCGTCTAATGCAACTCTATTTTTATTACACTTGAATCGTAGTGTTACTACATATTCATCTGTTGTAGGGTCAACGTTAATGTCAAATTTTTTATTCATATAATTATACATCCCAGTCTGTACTCTCTTTGAATTGTCCATTCCAAGGAGTAAAATCTAGTTTTACATAGCCACAACGACCGTGGCGGTTCTTTTTAATAATTGCTTTTACTGATAAAGGCTTTCCATCATGTACCTTATCGTCTCGTTCTTCCTTCTTATCTTCGTTAAATAACTCAATAGCAAGGTCTACAGAGGCTGGTAGTGAACCACCACCCTTTGTTCCGTGTACTTCTTGGTTAGGGTCACGAGCGTGTTCATTACTTACTTGAGAAAGAACAATGATAGTACACCCTGTCTCACGTGCAAATGTTTGTAACCTTTGTGCTGCTTCAGTAATCTGTTCATACTCATTCTTACTCTTTGTTCGTACGAGTTGAATGTAGTCAATACAGAATACCTTAGTGTTATTACGTAGCATATCACGTGTCATGGAAAGAATAATTCCGTCAAGTGTATTTGTCTTTGAATAGATTTTTAAGTTACTTTTGATTAATCTATCTCGTGCGTTAGTGAATTTATCAACCTGTTCTGGTGTTTCAAATTCATGTCGCATAATCTTAGTCATTCCAATTCCAGTTTCAATTCCTAAAAGGCGTGAGATAATATCAGCCTTACTCATTTCTAGTGAGAAGAATGTTACTGGATGTGCAGTGATTAGATTGTTTATTAAGTTGAGAAGGAAACTTGTCTTACCTGCACTTGTGTTGTGGTTTACTACAAAGTTTTCTGTTGCAAATAAGTGATTACCATCAAGTTCAAATCCATAATATTCTCCAGTACCAATAGACTTAATTGTAAAGTTCATACACGCAATACCATTCGTTACATTTTTTGAACTTGGCTTTGATATTATTTTTCTTGATACCTTACACGGAATTGTGTGAGTATTTCCAGAAATAAACAGTCTATATATTTCATTACCAGTACAGTTTTTAACTAACTTACTTTCTTTTTGGTAAGACTTTGAATATGAACAAGTTAGACCACATGATTCTGCAAGCTCTTTTACTTGCAATATAAGATTTATATCTTTTTGGCAAAAGCAAAACATGTTTTTTGAACGAGAACCATCTGAGTCTATCAGTCCAGCCAATAGCTGTAGACGATTATCAATAGATGACTTCATGTATTCCAGTGGTATAGATTTTACACTTGGTAATATTTTAGATAGTGGCTTTGGTTTTTTCGTTATGTCACCACCATTTTCTGTAACAATGCAACAAGAAAGAACATTATTATTTCTTTTATCCTTACGAATAATAAACCTATGATTTATTCTACTTGCATATTCTTCAAAATACTTAATTGGTTCCACATCATTCTCATCTACTGTTATATCAGATTTTCCAGTTGTACCATCACCAAGCCAGTATCCAAGGAAATATGGCTCAACATCAAGTTGTTTTTTATTATCAAAGTACATTGGTGTTCTTATCAACTTAAATGAGCGTGAGAATCTCTTAGTCATTTTTGATATTTCTGAAGCAGAGAACTTGTATATGTTTCCAATTGTATATCCTTTATACGAGTAATCATTGTTTGTACAAATAAGAGGTATTATATGACCAGAGTTTACCGTAAAATCATTGAAGTATTTTCCTGATATTGTAAACATTTCATCTTTCCCAGTTGCAATACCAATTACATTTGTTGGCGAGTCTTGCATTACTTGTGATAGCTTATCACCAACTGTAATATCTTGCACTTTCTTAATTGAACCATCGTTCATAATTACACCAGTATTTTTTGCTAAACAGTACGCTGCGATAGACCAGAAGTGTCCAGGTCGTAATCCGTCAATAGCTCCATCAATCTTACTGAATCCTGATGGTATACCAATTAACTTACTCGTACCAAATTGTTTCTTTTTGAATTCTTCTTGTGTTGCATCAAATTCTGAAATAATATCTGAAATATCTGTTTCTTCTTTTGAGTTATCAGTCTTCATTCCTAGCACCATTGATGTTGCAAGTTCTACTGCTGCACCTGCATTCTGTTTATCTGAGAATCCTACTTCTGCAATGTTCTCACCTGTTTCAATAAGTCTACGCATGGTGTACTTGTTCTGAATAATCTTTGCATAGTTATCAATGTTAGTAGATACTGGTACTGAGTTAGATAATTCTACAACGTACATTGTACCACCAACTTCATCAAGTGAATTACTTGACTTGAGTTCTTGTGTTAATGATACAAGGTCAATAGGTTCACTACGTGATTGTAATGAAAGCATTGCTTTGTAGATTATCCCATGTTTTGTTGAATAGAACATATCACTTGTTACTTCTTCTGAAATATCAAGTAGTGCATCTTTACGTAACAGTATTGAGCCTAATAAAGCTTTCTCTGCCTCTGTATCATTTGGTGGTATTCTTGTAATCATATTACTCTGTATTAGATTCCTTGATAAGTGAGATGATGTCGTCTCTGCATTCTGTTTTAGATTGTTCATTCCAATGTTCAGGATTCCAACTCTCTATCTTCCTGATTATCTCCTCTTGTTGCTCTTGGAGGGCGAGCTTGATTTCTTGTTCAAAATCAGACTGTAAGATTATATAATGTTTTTCTGATGTTTCATGTTCGCAGAATCGTCCAGTACACTCATAATCAGATAACCTCTTTCTCATGTCTTGTTTGTTCATAGGCTATTTGCAAATTTAAGTAATTTATAAACCAAGAATGTAAATACCATTCCTATTAGAAATCCTATTTGAAAGTTTTCCATACTATTTATCTTCATTAGCTGTTAATAGGGTGAGTGGAACAGTTCTCATTTTTACTTCATCAAAAATTTCAGAAGCATTCTTTTTATCCTCCCAAAATGTTCCTATTACTTCATATCCATCGAATATATAGCCAACTAATGGATAGGTTCCGTCAATATATTTAAAGTTTTTTATGTCTCCTTTGTTTTCCCAAATATATTCTCTGAATTGTTGATGGTTTCCTGCAAGTATTGCAATCATATCATTTCATCATCTCTTAATCGCTTTTCGGAAGCGTGGGTGTTAAATTACTCCACTGCTCTGCCATTGCGTCTGCTATACCTTGAAAGGTTTTAATTCGTAGCATTGATCGTTCAGGTGTTGGTGGGAGTTTATGTAGTCTTTGCTCACGACCTGAAACTATATTGGTAGGTGTGAGTTTTGGAAGTCCTACGAGCCATAAACAGGTTGCTTTCGTTTCTCCGTGTCCAAACTGCCACGGTTGGATTAGTTGGTCTTGTCGTCTTCCGATTATTTCAAATGCATATTTGTGCATGATAGGATTTTCAATAGCTTTTAACGGAATAGGTGCGTCTAACAACTTCTTGAAAAACTCTGCACCATCTCGCATTTTATTCCACCTACTTTCATCTTTATGAAGCCAGCATACGCCACTGTTGCACAAATAAGTACAAGGTGGATGAGCAATCATCATATCGTATTTACCACTGTAAGCCTCTGTAAGAGCGTCTCCTTGTATATGCCACTCTGGGTGTCCACCACTACAAAGTAGTATGTCGCAAGAATATGCTTCATGTCCTTTTGCACGAAACGCTTTACACACTGCTTGGCTTTCTTCACATGCTATGAGTATTTTTATATGTTTTCAATCAGTTACGCTTTTCGAGGGCGGTTGTTAAGCAATATGTTTTCCCTCTACTCCTCTTTCTTTTCGATCACGAGTTCGTTCATTAAGCCACATAAGAGCTTCTTGCATTTTAGTAATTGCAATACTGTTTTCTCGACAAGCAAATCGTCTGTTTAGGTCAGTTAATCGTGCAATAGATACACGCAACATTTCTTCGATAGTTGTTCCATTTTCTACATTTCCATTTTGGTACATTTCGTAGAACGAAACCATTTGAGATGGAACGCCTGTGTTAAAATCTTTTAATTGATAAGTATTTGTTTTAATTTCCATATAATTGTTATTTGAATAATGCTAATAAAAATACTGCCAATACTAATGCACCTAATACTATGTTTATTTGTTGTTCCATACTAACTAAAATCTACATCATCAATGCAAGATTCTAATACTTCACGAACGACTGTTTGCATAGTAACCTTATGTTTTTTAGACACTGATTCTATTTTATCGTAAAGTCTTTGTGATACTCGAACAAATCCTATTTGAGCATCTTTGTTTTTGTTTAATTTAATTGTTTTTTTCATATACTTTTATTTTTACAAGCCCCTCGGCTTTAATAAGTTCTTTTAATCGTTCAAGTCCTTTTTTACCAGTAGCCCATTCAAATACCTGTTCACGCCTGGGGCAATATGCTGTTACTTTGTATGACATATTTTATTCATCGATACTGTTGAAAATGGTATTTCAAAAACATTTTTTGCAAGTGTATTAATTCCTCGTGCATAACACTTTTTATCAATAATTTCTCCTGTTTCTGAATCAATAACATGACATACTGATGTTACCTCATAAATACCATTTTTATATTCAAACTTATCACCTTTACTAATTCCGTTTATTGATGCTTTCATATATTGTTTTCAATCAGTTACGCTTTTCGAGGGCGATGGTGTTAAATTGTTTTAATCTGCTTT
>ERZ724506.77-NODE-77-length-38370-cov-9.603576_pt1 | contig 38370 bp, 35 predicted proteins | sample MGYA00376039_ERZ724506 | MGnify/ENA primary metagenome ERZ724506 (study PRJEB28724, sample SAMN07190887) | wastewater metagenome | isolation source: effluent of sewage treatment plant in Hong Hong | place: USA: Christiansburg, Virginia | collected 2016-03-01 ... | reverse complement strand
CCGTGCGCCTGTTTATCGTTGCAGTAGGGCAGCGCGTGCCCGATTGGGCGCAAACCGCGTGGGACGATTACGCCAAGCGTTTCCCGCACGAATTGCGCATTGAACTCAAGGCGGTGAAAACTGAGCCGCGCGGTTCTAAAACGCTGGAAACCCTCTACGCCGCCGAACGCACCCGTATTGAAGCCGCTATCCCCAAGGGAACGCGCATCATCGCGCTGGACGAACGGGGAACAAACCTCACCACCATCGCGCTGGCGGGCAAGTTGAAAGAATGGCAGTTGGGCGGCACGGATGTGGCATTGGTGATCGGCGGCCCCGATGGGTTAGACCCTGAATTTCGCCGCCTCGCACACGAACGCATCCGCCTGTCCGATTTAACCCTGCCCCATGCGATGGTACGGGTGCTGTTGATTGAGCAGTTGTATCGGGCGTGGTCGGTCAATGCCAACCATCCTTATCATCGGGAATGAATATGGGTAAATTCCATTTTATTTATCTCGCTTCCCAAAGCCCACGCCGCAGCCAATTACTGGAACAACTGGGCGTGCGCCATGAATTGCTGTTGCCCGATGCGGATGAAGATGCCGAAGCGTTGGAAATCGTTCTACCCAACGAAGCCCCCCGCACCTATGTGCAGCGTGTGACCAAACTCAAACTACAAGCCGCCCTGCAACGTTTGCAGCGGCGTGGTTTGCCGCCCGCGCCCGTGCTGTGTGCCGATACGACCGTGGCGTTAGGACGCACCATCCTCGGCAAACCGACCGATGCCGCCGATGCCGCCCGCATTTTGCGCACCTTATCCGGTCAAACGCACCGTGTGATGACGGCAGTGGCTCTCGGAACTATCGCCCCTGCCGCACAACACACTTACCAAATCAGCGAATCCCGCGTTTCCTTTGGCACGATGACCGAATCGGATATTGCCGATTACATCGCCAGCGGTGAACCCTTCGGCAAAGCCGGAGCCTACGGCGTGCAAGGCAAAGCAGCGGCGTATATCGCACGCATCAGCGGCAGTTATTCGGGCATCATGGGCTTGCCGTTGTTTGAAACGCGGCAGGCGTTGGGGAAACTGGGGATTCTTTGACGTTTTTTTCAAGGTTTCCGCTGGATAATGCAGCGTTCACGATTGCAATCCTATTTTGAATCCTATCACCATGCAGCAGGAAATTCTTATCAACTGGTCGCCACAAGAAGCGCGGGTCGCGGTTCTGGAAAATGGAGCGATTCAGGAGCTGCATGTAGAACGTGCGCTAGAGCGCGGTCTGGTCAGCAATGTCTATCTGGGTAAAGTGGTCCGCGTACTGCCCGGAATGCAATCCGCTTTTATCGACATCGGGCTGGAACGTGCCGCGTTTTTGCACGTTGCCGATGCCACTTCACCCACCGCCAAAACCACCAACGGCAACGTCTTACCCATCGAAAAACAGGTGTTTGAGGGGCAAGCACTGATGGTGCAGGTGGTGAAAGAACCCATTGGAACCAAAGGGGCGCGGCTCTCTACGCAAGTCAGCATTGCGGGTCGGCTTTTGGTGTTTTTGCCGCAGGATAACCATATTGGCGTATCGCAAAAAATTCCCACAGGGCAACGGGAAGAACTGAAATCACGCCTCCAAAAACTGGCCGGTGAACAAGGTGGTGGCTTTATCCTACGCACCAATGGCGAGGATGCCAGCGATACCGAATTGGGCGAAGACATCGCCTATCTGCGCAAGGCGTGGGCGCGCATCAAAGCCGCTGCGCTGCGTCTGCCGCCGCCTTCGTTGCTGCACCAAGATTTGAGTTTGATGCAGCGCGTATTGCGCGATATGGTGTCGGAATCGACACAAGCCATTCGGGTGGATTCGCGCGAACAATTCGAGGCGTTGACAGCTTTTGGTGCGGAATTCATGCCGATGGCCGCCGGAAAATTACAACACTACAAAGGCGAACGCCCGATTTTTGACCTGTATTCCATTGACGAAGAAATCGCCAAGGCACTGGGGCGGCGTGTGGATTTGAAATCGGGCGGATATTTGATCGTGGATCAAACCGAGGCACTCACCACCGTGGATGTCAATACGGGTGGCTTTGTCGGCGCACGCAATTTTGACGATACGATTTTCAAAACCAATCTCGAAGCCGCCCAAGCCATCGCACGGCAACTGCGGTTGCGCAATTTGGGCGGCATCATCATCGTCGATTTCATCGACATGGTGCGCGAAGACCATCGGCAAGCGGTGTTGGCGGAATTCAAAAAGCAGTTGGCGCGTGACCGTGTGAAAACGATGGCGGGCGGATTTTCCCAACTGGGGTTGGTGGAAATGACGCGCAAACGCACCCGCGAATCGCTCGCACACATGCTCTGCGAACCTTGCCCCATGTGCGAAGGCAAAGGCATGGTGAAGACTCCACGCAGCGTGGCGTATGACATTTTCCGCGAGATTTTGCGCGAAGCCCGCCAATTCAATCCGCGTGAATTTCGCGTGGTGGCATCGCCCAAAGTCATTGAATTATTCTTGGACGAAGAAAGCCAGCATTTAGCGGGTTTAAGCGAATTTATCGGTAAACCCGTATCCCTGCAAAGCGAGGCGGCGATGGGGCAAGAACAATACGATATTATTTTAATATAAATAATTTTCATGAATGAAAGAAAAATTCCGATACTGATGTATCACCAAATCGACCAAAAACCACCGAAAGGCGCACCCATGCGGGGGCTGGTGGTTTCACCCCGCAATTTTGCACGGCAGATGCAAATGCTGGCGCTATTGGGATATAAAGGCCTTTCGATGAACGATTTACTCCCCTATCTGCAAGGAGAAAAAAAGGGGAAAGTATTCGGCATTACCTTTGATGACGGCTATGAGAATAACCTGACGTTTGCTTTGCCGATTTTGAAGCGCCATAATTTTAGTTCCACCTGCTATATAGTGGCAGACCGTATTGGTATGACGAATGACTGGGATAAAGTGCGTAATGTCAAACAAGTTCCATTAATGACACAAACGCAGTTACAGCAGTGGATTGATGGCGGACAAGAAGTCGGTTCACATACTTTGACACATCCGAATTTATCGAAATTATCAGATGCGGAACAATTCGTTGAAATTGAAACCTCCAGAAAAAAATTGGACTCATTGATTCAACAACGCCATGGCGTACCGCATTTTTGCTATCCATTTGGTGCATTGAATGATTATTCGGTTTATGCAGTAGGTATCGCAGGGTATATAACTGCTACCACTACTGCCCGCGCCCGTGCATCCATTCACGATAACAAGCTCTTGTTACCCCGCGTTTTAATTAGCCGAACTACATCGCTATTGCATTTATGGGCAAAGGTTTTTACCACCTATGAAGATAGAAAATAAATATAAATAAAATGAAAATAAAAGTAGCCATTCTTTCTAAAAATTTTTCAAAGACAGGTGGGGGCGCTGAAAGTTTTTCCGTGCAATTGGCGATAGCGATGCGCCACGAATGTGAAATAACCGTTATTTCCCATTCTATGAGCGTGCCGGATGAATGGAAGGGGGTATTCCAACATATAGCCGTTCCCCGTCTTCCCATTCGCTCGCGCTGGATAAATCATTTATGGTTTAATTGGTTTACCAAAAAAGTAACCCGTAGTAACGATATAGCGCATCATCGTTTTGATATTGTCCATTCACATGAAATGGTAACGCATGGTAATGTGCATACCATACACGTTAAAACGGTACATGCCAGTTTGAAAGAAAAGAAAATCGGTTTTTTGCAAATTGCCACCAGTCCTCGGCTACTCGCTTATTTATGGCTGGAAAAAAATCGTTTATGCACCAAGGGACATCACAGCGTTTTTGTTTCACAACTATTATTAGATGAAACCCAAGCCGTTTTACCCCATGTATACGATGGTCAATTTATTCCACCCGGAGTCACCGTTGCAAAAGGCTATGTAACGAAAGAAGAAAAAACAGCCGCCCGCCATACCTTAAACATCACGCCATCCAAAATTACCATCGGATTTGTGGGGCATGATTTCAAGAAAAAAGGCTTACCTACGTTACTAGAAGCAGTTGCTCTATTACCATTTGATGTGCAAATCATAGTGATTGGTAATCCAGCCCAAGCTGCCCACTATGAGAATTTAGTGAAAAAATTGGGGACAGGAAAAGAATGCCATTTTTTGGGTGTTCAAGATAATATGTCTATCGTATACCAAGCGATGGATTATTTGACACACCCAACCACGCAAGATGTATTCCCGATGGTAGTATTGGAAGCGATGGCGCAAGGCATACCCGTTATCACCACCGTAGCACCATTTAATACAATGGCAAATTTACTTACCAACAATAAAGATATTATACTCATCAAAAATCCGCATGATGCCAACGAATTAGCAATCGCACTAGAGCGAATTAAAATAGATAATGAATTACATAAAACAATAAGAGAAAACGGATATGCGTTTGCCAAGAAATACAACTGGGATTCGGTAAAAAATAGCTACCTAGAAACATATAGAAATGTAATAAAAAATATTTGAATTAAAATTATGAAAGAAATTAACCTACGCTTTGCATTAATTTGCTTTACTGCACTATCAGTCAGCCTCCCAATTGCGGTAGTTAGCATTGCAAAAACTGCATTATTTGTTTTTTGTTTGTTTTATTTAATAAGTAATTATTTCAAACAAGGATTCGTACTAAGTACTAATTCACTCAATAGCTTCACAACACCTTACGCAGTAATTTTCATATCATTTTATTTCTATATAAGCACAATATGGGTATCCAATACCATTGATGTCAATGTGGTTTATTCATCACTCATAAAACACATGAGAATAATTGAAGTGATAATATTGGCAATTCTTATTAAGAACGCCAAAGAGGCAAGATTTGCAATAATTGTATTTTTGACAGGTCAATTTATTTACCTATTAAGCTCTTGGTTGTTATTCCTAGAAGTCCCCATTCCGTGGCAACGCGTGCATGATGTCAACCGTGGGAATAAGTATGTTGTATTTTCGACTTACTTGGATCAATCCATTATATTTATAACAACGACTGCATTGTATTGGAATTTGCGAACCGAGGAATTTTTAAAGAAATGGAAATTTGCTCCATTGATTTTATGGTTATTGATATGCCTTTCTTTCCTTAATGTTTTATTACTATTGCCGGGAAGGACTGCTTATGCAATTATGATCGTTCTATTTGGATTATTTATATTTTGGTCAATACCGCATAAACTTCGGAAGGTTAGTGTTATTCTATCGTTGACAGCGACAGTTGTATTGTTTTTTTCATTATATATAAATTTTCACCCTTTCCAAGAGGGGACTAATCGTATTATATCGGATATAAGAGATTATTCTAATAAGGGAAGTGTAGATACATCTGCTGGATGGAGGCTTCAAGCATGGAATTTATCGATAAAAGCCATAGAAAAAGAACCTCTTGTTGGACATGGTGTCGGTAGTTGGACACATAGTGTTAAGCAGGTTGATGAAAATGCTATATTTCTTTTTGGAAATAATCCAATGAGCAACCCACATCAAGAATATCTATTATGGGGTGTTGAGCTTGGAGTTTTTGGTATAATTTTATTATTATCTTTTTTTATTTGCTTATTGCGAGATTCACTGAAGTTTAGTATCAACATACAACGCTCTATGATTGCTGTTACCCTTGCAACAGCATGTGCATGCCTATTTAATTCCACATTATATGATGGATTGATAGGTGATTACTTCTGTGTTATTTTAGGACTTATTTTTGCATGGGGTATACATGATAATAAAAGAGATGATAAAAAAATGTCACATGTTTGATATCTAAAACTATCATCTCTTCTACTCGGTTCTTCATCAAAATAATAAACTCAGTTGATGCTAAACCACTACCCTCACTACCATCACTACCGCGTTTTCAACGTATTTTCACTTAACAGTTTATGGGCGCGATCGGGGCAATGGGGTTTGGTACAGTGGGCGTACAGGCTGAGGCCGTGTGTGGCGAGGACGAATCCTTTTTCTTTGGCTACTTCGTGCTGGCGTTTTTCGATTTCGACATCGCAAAACTCCTCTACCTTGCCGCAGTCTAGGCAGACTAAATGGTCGTGGTGTTCGCCCTCGTTGAGTTCGTAGATCGCTTTGCCGCTTTCAAAATTGCTGCGCTTCAAAATATCGGCTTGCTCAAATTGTTGCAGCACACGGTATACCGTCGCCAGCCCTACATCGAAACGTTCCTCTAATAACAGACGGTACACGTCCTCTGCGGTCATGTGGCGCTGTTTGGCACGTTGAAAAATTTCTAAAATTTTGAGGCGTGGCACGGTGGCTTTCAGCCCCGTATTTTTCAACTCGTTGATATTGATCATATTTTGAATGGTATCCAAAGAGGAATTGGTCGCAGAATGCGGATGGTGCAAATTTTGACACACTACAATCGTGCCATGTTCACCCATTTTCAACGCCCTTACCGTTTAGCTCGCCTTGTGCTGGTGTGGTATGTGCTGTTGGTGGGCGTGTCGCTGCTTTCTTCGGTGGTGCAGCCACGTACATGGGATAGCATTTGCAACGCCGCTGGTACGATGCAAATCGTAGAGGGCGACGAATCACCCGCCAAAGTGATGGCGATGGAATGCGCATTGTGCGCCCACACCACCCCCGTCTTGCCGCCGTTGCCTACGCTGTCCCACGATGCGGGCTTGATCAATGCCGCACTGGTATATCCCCTGTTACCCGTTACCCAAGCGATTCGGATTGCGCTGACTGCGCCTCCCCTGCCCTCACGCGGGCCACCTGTTTCGATCGCATTGTGATCGCAGCCTTCGGGCTTCCCCTTTGTTTCTTTTTTTGAAGCTGTAATCGGCATGGGCTGGTTCACGGCTGGCTTTGCGCATTGGGGATCAGTGCATTGATTGAATCGATTGGGTTTATTGGGTTTATTGGATTGATTAGGTTGTCATTTTTTAACCAAGGAGAAAGTATGAAAACAATTCTGAAAACTACCGCGACCGCTATTTTGCTGGCGTTAGGTGCAAGTGCATGGGCGCAATCGGCGGCGGTCGATGTGCAAGGTGCGTGGGCGCGTGCCACCGTGCAAGGTCAAAAGGCGACGGGTGCTTTTATGAAGCTGACCGCTAAGGAAAATGCCAAACTCGTCAGCGCGAGTTCACCCGTTGCGGGCGTGGTTGAAATCCACGAAATGAAAATGGAAGAAAACGTCATGAAAATGCGTGCCATCCCCAGTTTGGATTTACCCGCAGGCAAAGCGGTGGAATTGAAACCCGGTGGTTACCACGTCATGTTGATGGATTTGAAAGAACCGCTGAAAAAAGAAACCACCGTGCCGCTGACGCTGGTGGTGAAGGATGACAAGGGCATGGAATCGAAAGTGGAATTAACCGTTCCCGTTTCCCTGAAATCCCCCAGTGGAATGGGCGGTATGGGACATCAGCACGGGCATGGTCACGCGCATTAAGTGATAGAGAACTGCCAATCCCAATGATTGGAATCGCTGCTAACGCTTATGCTACGGGCGTTAGCGGCTTATTTATTTTCTTTCACCACGCCGTTGACGGTAAGGGAAATGGTTTCTAAACTTTCCAGCCCTTCGTTATCCACAACCTTCACGGCGATGCAGTGCGTACCCGCTTTGAATAAATGGTTTTGTTGACCGATTTTGTCAATCATCACATCGGCTTTGAATCCATCGTTCGTATCGTAGGAAAAATCCCACGCATAAAATTCAATTCCGGCTTCGGATTCGCCTGTAGCGGTAAATTCAATACTGCGTATTCCTTTGGATGATCCTTTTGCATCTAAACCTAAATCGTTAAACACCAAATTTAATTTGGGTTTTTTCGCAATTGGAATAATGCTTTCTACCGTGACCAGTTGAATAATGACATCTTCTTCATTTTTCAAGCGTCCGATTTCTTGTACTGCGCCTTTGCCAAAGCTAAACGCAATGATAATTCCAATCGGTTTTTTATCGGCTTTATTTTGATTAAATAATGTTTTGTTGAAGCGTTCGCTGGCAGATTTGAAATTATCCACCACGTTGCGCCCGATATTATCCGAGCGTTTGACTTGAATCGGAATCCCCTCTTTGGTTTTTCCATCCAATCCTAAATCACCGCGTTGTTTGGTGTTGGGTGTGCCGCCGTATTGTTGAACAATCCACGTTTCAAATTCAAACGCATCGGCATAGCGCAGGGTATCGTAATCGTATTTATGCAGGTGAACAGAAAACGGTGCAGAAAATAAATCTTTTTGCTTTTGTAACCGCATTTCAGAAACTTTAACGGCTTGCACCGATTGGTCGATTCCAATCCATTGCCGTTTTAATCGTTCCGCTACGGCTACTGTAGTTCCACCACCGACAAACGGATCAAGAATTACGTCGCCTTCATTGCTTGCACATTGAATAATCCGCTCCAATAATGCTTCGGGTTTTTGCGTAGGGTAACCAATGCGTTCAGGTGAATTTGAATTTAATGGATTTATTGTCCACCAATCTTCTGGAATTTTACCTAATGGATTTGGTTTATAAACTTTGTCCGTTCCTTTATGCTTCCCCCACATTGCATCATCTTTTCTTCCCAAACCTTCCGCTTGATAAGGTATCCGTATTTTATCGGCATTAAAAATATAATTTACTGTTTTAGAATATCTAAAGATATTATCGTGCCTTCTTCCAAAGTCATTTCTTGGAGAGCCACCTCCTCTATAACACCAAATAATTTCATTTCTAAAATTTTGCTGACCAAAGATTTTATCCAAAATGAAAACGCGAATATAAGCATCAGCGTGCCAATCGCAATGCAGAAAAATCGAACCAGTGGGTTTTAGGATTCGGTGCATTTGTTCGACCCGTTCCCGCAGCCACGCAATGTAATGATCGACACCGCCCGACCAGCGATCTTCAAAACTCCGCACTTCGCCCTTATCGCCCCAAATCACTTCGTAATTGCGATTCGAGAAAAATGGCGGGTCTAAATAGATTAAATCGACGGATTCGGATTCTAAATTTTTCAGAATTTCGAGGTTGTCACCAAGGATAAGGCGGTTCATAAAATCAATATCTCAACAGGAATGTGAAGGGCTTGATGCAAGCGTTGAATCATGGGCAAGGTGCGTTTGCATTTTCTGCCTAGCACCTCATCAACGCGGTTGCTTTTACCAATTATCGGCTCTAAATCTTTCACCGTTAGCCCCGATTGTTCCATACGGAATTTAATCGCCTCAAGATTAGGCCCATAGTGGGATTATTGTATTAAGCGTTCAAACCATGCGGTATCTACGCTGACGTGTTCCACTTGTTCGGTTGTTACACCAAGAGCCAATTCTTTTAATTTTTCTGCTAATTCATCACCATCAACCAAATCAATCGGTGGTGCACCATCTCGCGTGGCTTCTTTGACGGCAGAAGAGGTAAAAGAACCCGTTGTAATAAACAATCCCTTATCGGAACGCCCTACCATTGCGCCACGAAAATCCCGAATCTCGCTGGCTCCGACCGAGCCTTTGTAGCGTTTGCATTGAAATAGAACGTGAAAGCTCATAAAGCCATGAATACGGGCAATGCCTTTGCCGTCGATTCCGCCGTCTCCTGTGCGTCCTGTTACTTCTACTTGAACGAATCCCGATTCGCGCAAAACCCGTTGAATTAAGCGTTCAAAACCAGCCGGATCAAGTTTTTGTGTGAGAACAAAGGAAAGTTTGTCTTTCCATCCTTCTTCTATAAGTTCGGGAGCAACGTCATCCGAGGCTTGTTTTTTTGAAGATACAGGTCGATCCATTGCTCGGACAAAACGAACAACCTCCGCAGGATCAATGGACTCAAGATTTTTTGCCTTTTCGGTTAGTGACCACACACCGCGACTGGAGTTTTCTAACACCCCATATTTGCGAAGGTAGGTGCGTGCCCAACCAAGCCGGTAAGCAACTTCATTTTGGCTTCTTTTACCGGGATTGTGCAGTTGTGCCAGTACCTCCTCCGCAATATCTGCTATTTCAATAGTTTTGAAATAAATCTCTTCAACAGAGCCAGAGCCTCCCAGCATTCGCAATGCTTGGAGTAATGGATTCATCAAATTATCAAAGGTAGGGAGTAGCATATAAATCTTTTCTGCTTCATTTTTGATAGCTAACTTTACTTATTCTACGAGAGTTATAGCCGGATTCGCCATGAAAAAAGCCCCGCAGTTTGCACCACGGGGCTTCTATATTACCGATTAACTTATCGACTAATCAGCAGGAATTACACGGTAGCGGCTGCGTCGGTGTAGTCGCTGATCTTGTCAAAGTTCAGGTATTGATAGACTTTTGCGCTCGCAGCAGTCAATACGCCCATGTCGGCGAGGTACTCTTCTTTCGTGGGGATGCGTCCGATTTTGGAAGCAATCGCCGCGATTTCAGCAGAACCCAAGTACACAAACGTATCTTTACCCAAACGGTTGGGGAAGTTACGGGTGGATGTGGACAACACGGTTGCGCCAGCTTTTACCTGTGCTTGGTTGCCCATGCACAAGCTGCAACCGGGCATTTCCATACGCGCACCAGCACCGCCCAAGATACCGTAGTGACCTTCGTCGCTCAACTGTTTTGCGTCCATTTTGGTGGGAGGCGCAATCCACAATTTCACGGGAATATCGCGTTTGCCTTCCATCAATTTGGAAGCAGCGCGGAAGTGACCGATATTGGTCATGCAAGAACCGATAAACACTTCGTCAATCTTCGTGCCAGCGACTTCGGACAAGGTTTTCACATCATCGGGATCGTTGGGGCAAGCGAGGATAGGCTCGTGGATTTCAGCCAAGTCGATTTCGATAACGGCTGCATAGTCGGCATCGGCATCGCCTTTGAGCAATTCGGGGTTTTGCAACCATGCTTCTTGCGCAGCGATACGGCGTGCCAAAGTGCGGGCATCGGAATAACCGTTCGCAATCATCCACTTCATCATGGTGATGTTGCTTTGGATGTATTCGATGATCGGCTCTTTGTTCAAATGCACGGAACAACCGGCAGCAGAACGCTCGGCAGATGCGTCAGACAATTCAAATGCTTGTTCCACTTTCAGGTCGGGCAAGCCTTCGATTTCGAGAATGCGACCGGAGAAAATGTTTTTCTTGCCTTTTTTCTCAACGGTCAACAAACCGGACTTGATGGCGTACAAAGGAATAGCGTTCACCAAATCACGCAGGGTAATGCCGGGCTGCATTTCGCCTTTGAAGCGAACCAGAACGGATTCGGGCATATCCAAAGGCATCACGCCTGTGGCTGCCGCAAACGCGACCAAACCAGAACCAGCGGGGAAGCTGATACCGATAGGGAAACGGGTGTGGCTATCGCCGCCTGTACCGACGGTATCGGGCAACAGCAAACGGTTCAACCAGCTATGGATCACGCCGTCACCGGGACGCAGGGCAACGCCGCCGCGTGTGCTGATGAAATCGGGCAACTCGTGGTGCATTTTCACGTCCACGGGTTTGGGATACGCCGCCGTGTGGCAGAACGATTGCATGACCAAATCGGCGCTGAAACCCAAGCAAGCCAAATCTTTCAGCTCGTCGCGGGTCATGGGGCCGGTGGTGTCTTGCGAACCGACCGAAGTCATTTTGGGTTCGCAGTAGGTTCCGGGACGCACGCCTTGACCTTCGGGCAGACCGCAAGCGCGACCGACCATTTTTTGTGCCAAGCTGAAACCTTTGCCCGAATCAGCAGGGTTTTGCGGCAAGCGGAACAAGGTGGAAGGAGCCAAGCCCAGTGCTTCACGCGCTTTAGCAGTCAAACCACGACCGATGATGAGGGGAATACGACCACCCGCACGCACTTCGTCGAACAGCACTTCGCTCTTCACTTGGAAGCTAGCGATTTCTGCACCGTCTTTGAACGCTTTACCTTCGTAGGGACGCAGTTCAACCACATCGCCCATGTTCATTTGGCTTACGTCCAATTCGATTGGCAACGCGCCCGCATCTTCCATGGTGTTGTAGAAAATCGGAGCGATTTTCGTACCGAGGCACACGCCGCCAAAACGCTTGTTGGGAACGTAAGGAATGTCTTCACCGGTGAACCACAACACGGAATTGGTCGCGGATTTGCGGCTAGAACCGGTTCCGACCACATCGCCCACGTAGGCCACCAAATTACCACGAGCGCGGAGGTCTTCGATGAATTTGACGGGGCCGCGTTTGCCATCTTCCTCGGGGGTGATGCCATCGCGTTGGTTTTTCAACATCGCCAATGCGTGCAATGGGATGTCAGGGCGGCTCCACGCATCGGGTGCGGGAGACAAGTCGTCGGTATTGGTTTCGCCTGTTACTTTGAGGATGGAAACGGTGATGCTAGCGGGAACTTCAGGGCGGCTCGTGAACCATTCCGCATCCGCCCAGCTTTGCAATACCGCTTTAGCGAAAGTGTTGCCTTTGTCGGCTTTTTCTTTCACGTCGTGGAACTGGTCAAACATCAACAAGGTGTTTTTCAATCCCGCAGCGGCTTCGGCGGCGACGGTAGCATCGTCCAACAAATCAACCAAGGGGCTGATGTTGTAACCACCCAGCATCGTACCGAGCAATTCGGTAGCGCGTGCGCGGGAGATCAACGAACACACTTCGGTTCCGTGTGCAACGGCAGCGAGGTAGGATGCTTTGACTTTGGCAGCATCATCCACACCAGCGGGAACGCGATGGGTGATGAGTTCGACCAAGAACGCTTCTTCACCAGCGGGAGGCGCTTTCAGCAGCTCAATCAACTCAGCAGTTTGTTTGGCAGACAGTGGCAGGGGGGGAATGCCCAGTGCAGCACGCTCGGCTACATGGTCACGATAAGTTTTTAGCATGGCGCTTACTCCTTTTAAAACGGCTTACGATTTCGGTTTGTTGCTGGATTTACTGGTAGATTTGGGCGATTTACTGGCTTTATTCGTCTTACCAGAAGAAGCTGGTTTTGAACCAGCGGACGGGGTCATTTTTTTTTCCTGTGTCCCCGCGTAATTGATACATTCATCGGCAATACGACGACCCTCTTTTTGGCTCACCAGCATGGATTTAGAAGGCAGTTGCAGCCAGACGATGCCAGCACTGTTGTCTTCCAAACGCACGGCTCCATTGGTCGTAGGGGCGGGGTACAAGGTGTAACGTTTGTTACCACTACCTAACACGAAGCGACCCTTCATGCGGGAATCGGGAGCCAGTTTGACGGTGATACCAAATGCGCAACTGAACGAACCCGTTTGAACATCGCGTGCAATACTCATCTGGCGGCTAGAAAGCGCATGAGATGCACCGATAGCGGGTCTGCGTTTGATTGCCGCATTGGGTTTGGTGGATTTTTTGGCGTGACCGGTTGCGGGAGCAGCCTTGACGGTTTTATTTTTGGTATTTTTACCCTTGGCAGGCGGTGGGGGGAGACTCCGAACCGCCTTTTTACGCTGCTGAATTCCCACGTTTTCAATAGGCCCTTCTGCCGCAGGGCCAATCAACTCAGCCGCAGATAACTGACCCGACAGTACAAGCAAAACAACGGGTAAACAACGCTTGAGAGGCTTGAAAGAAATCATAGTGATCGGTGTTAAAAGTAGATTTGCACGGTATCAGGCAATGTACACCCTGTTTGGTGCGCACGCTCCAAAACTTGCCAGAAATAGCGGTAGCTCGCACGGTCATGCAGCTTACCATCAATGGCAATGGGGGCCCAATTTTCACTATGCGCTTTCTCTATGACACGTTGTGCCAATTCCAGCTCTTCGGTACTGGGGGCAAAGGCTCGCAGAATCGGGCGAATTTGCTGTGGATGAATACTCCACATACGGGTATAGCCCAAACTATTGGCGGCGGTTCGCGCGGCTTGTTCGATGATGGCCGTATCTTTTAATTCGGTCACCACGCAGTGGGAGGGTACTTTGCCATACGCATGGCAGGCACTGGCTATATCCAATTTGGCACGAACCACTAAAGGATGGTGAAATTGCTCCATTCCCATCGCAGTGTGGGGAATGGCTCCGGCATGGGCAGAAACAAAATCCATCAATCCAAAACTAATGGATTCCACGCGGGGATGTGCGGCAATATCAAACGCACGGTGAACGGCAGCAGGGGATTCAATCAAAACATGCAGTGGCAAACGCGGATCAATCGCGGCTGCGGCTATTTCTACATCGGCAACCGATTCCACCTTGGGAATCATGATGTAGGCCAGCGATTGGGCAGCACCACCAACTACGATTTCTACATCGGAAGCAAAAGCGGGGTGATCGACTGCGTGTAAACGCGCTCCGATACGGCGTTGAACCGAATTGGTAGCAGCATACGCATTGTTAGCAAGGGCTACAACGGTTTGCGCTTGTTCGATTTCGCCGCCAGCGGGCGCACCGTCTTCGCAATCGAGTGTCACATCCAGCACACAAACACCGAATTCTTCTATCAATTCGGCCTGAAGCTGGAGGCTTTTCTCCATACGAACGGGCACGCCGCTGTAGTGATCGCACACCGGTAACAACCCACGCACGGCCTGTGCGCCGAGCAACACATCGCGTGGGTGGGAGGATAAGGGAGTGGGATTCACCGATGACTACCTTATAAGAGGCTTTTGGCTTACAACAAGTGCGCTACGCCAGCTTGCTCGTCTTGCAGCTCTTTGAGTGTTTTGTTGATGCACTCTTGGCTGAATTCGTCAACAGGCAGACCTTCTACCAATTTGTATTCGCCGCCTTCGCAGGTTACGGCAAAGCCAAACACGGTGTCAGCGGGGATGCCGTATTGACCGTCAGAAGGAACACCCATAGTGACCCATTTACCGTTCGTGCCCAAAGCCCAATCGCGCATGTGGTCGATAGCAGCGTTCGCAGCAGAAGCAGCAGAAGACACACCACGCGCAGCAATAATCGCTGCACCACGCTTGCCAACGGTAGGCAAGAAGGTGTTTGCATTCCAGTCGTGATCGTTGATCATGTCTTTTACGCTTTCGCCGTTCACAGTAGCGAAACGGTAATCAGCGTACATAGTGGGAGAGTGATTACCCCAAACCACCATGTTTTCGATAGCAGCAACATCTTTACCAGTTTTAGCGGCCAATTGGCTCAAAGCGCGGTTGTGATCCAAACGCAACATAGCGGTGAAGTTCTTGCGTGGCAGATCAGGAGCGCTCTTCATAGCGATGTACGCATTGGTGTTAGCGGGGTTGCCAACGACCAAAACTTTCACATCACGGCTTGCAACAGCGTTCAGGGCTTTACCTTGGGCGGTGAATACTTCGGCGTTGACAGCCAACAATTCAGCACGTTCCATACCGGGGCCGCGTGGACGGGAACCGATCAACAAAGCGTAATCCACATCTTTGAATGCAGTCATGGGGTCGCTGTGTGCTTCCATGCCAGCCAACAAGGGGAATGCGCAATCTTCCAATTCCATCATCACGCCTTTGAGGGCTTGCTGGGCTTTTTCTACTGGGATTTCCAGCAGGCTCAACACGACGGGCTGATCCTTGCCCAACATCTCGCCCGAGGCGATACGGAACAGAATGGCATATCCAATTTGACCGGCTGCTCCGGTAACGGCAACGCGAACGGGCTTCTTGCTCATGTGATTACTCCTAGAAGGTAGGTGGTGGGTGGGTAAAAAAACGCGAGAAATGGTACTTAAAGTGCGGGGAGTTTACCGCTGAAATTGCTTCAAAATCAACTCGTCTTATGTCTTATATAAGATATGATTGTGAAAAATTCAACAACTGACACAACGCTGACTCTTTTGTCCATTATCCTCCATGTCTGCACTGCCGATTCCTGCCTTTAGCCCGCTCTACCAGCAAATAAAAATGCTGATGCTGCAAAGCCTGCAATCGGGTGAATGGAAGCCGAGTGCTGCTATTCCGAGCGAGATGGAATTAGCGGCGCGTTTCAAAGTCAGCCAAGGCACGGTGCGCAAAGCGATCGACGAATTGGCTGCTGAAAATCTGCTGGTGCGTCGCCAAGGGCGCGGAACCTTTGTGGCAACCCATGCCGAACGGCAGACCCAATACCGTTTTTTGAAACTCACGCCGGACGACAACCCACCCACGAACGAAGGTCCAGCCCAACGGCAGATCATCAACTGCAAACGCGCCCGTGCGTCGGCGGAAGTGGCGCGGGCGCTGGCGATTGGTGCGGGGGAGGCGGTGTTGCAGGTGCGCCGTGTCCTGTCGTTTGGTAACGAGCCAACGATTTTGGAGGATATTTGGCTGCCAGCCACCCCCTTCAAAGGATTAACGGCGGCGCATTTGCGCGACTACCGTGGCCCGATGTATGCCCTATTCGAGACCGAATTCGATGTGCGGATGGTGCGTGCCGATGAAAAAATTCGCGCCATACTACCCGATGTTGAGCAAAGTGCTTTGCTGCAAGTCAACCCCAACACGCCCTTATTGAGTGTAGAACGCATCGCTTACACCTACAACGACCTTCCCATGGAGCTGCGTCGTGGACTCTATCGCACCCATATGCACCATTATCACAACGTATTGAGCTAATATGAAAGTCCAGTGTCAGCATGTTACAGTGCAATAAGATTTTCACGGATCAACCGTTTTTAGCACGATGAACCGTTGGTTACATCCAGAAAGCAGAAAGCCTCTTCATGTCTGAAATCCAAAAAACTCACCGCCCCAAACGTCCCGAGTTTCGCAACATTAACGCCCTCAATGATTTACCGGGCTATCGTTTCCCCCTCGCTGCCATCGTGTCGGGTATGCACCGCGCCAGTGGTCTGATTTTGTTCCTCGCCATGCCCTTCATCATCTGGATGTTTGACACATCGGTTAGCTCGGAATTCTCATTCAGCCGTTTTGCTCTCGTGTTCCAACAAGGCGTAGGGCCTTTCCCCGGCATTTTGATGAAATTGGCCGCATTGGGTCTGATTTGGGCGTATCTGCACCACTTCTTTGCTGGTATTCGCCACATCCGCATGGACATCTCCCACAATGTATCGAAAGAATGCGGTCGCTCCACTGCGGTTACCACCTTGATTTTGAGCCTTGGTTTGACCGTGGTCTTGGGTGCTAAGCTATTTGGTGTGTATTAATCAGTTGTTACCGCATGGTACGACGCATCAAGTTTTAGAAAATTTAGAAGGAATATCTTATGTCGATTAACTACGGATCGAGGCGCTTGGTTGTGGGCGCACATTACGGTTTGCGCGACTGGCTGGCACAGCGTGTCACCGGTGTCATCATGGCATTGTTTACCGTTTTGGTGATGGCGCAAGTTCTGCTCACCAGCGGCCCCATTGGTTACGAACAATGGTCGGGAATTTTTGCATCGCAATGGATGAAAACGCTCACATTCGCCGTTATCGTCTCCATGCTCTACCACGCTTGGGTGGGAATGCGTGAAATTGCAATGGATTACATCCAACCCGTTTACACACGTCTTGCGTTTCAAGTATTTGCCATTGTCTGGCTCGTAGGCTGCGCGGGATGGGCAATTCAAGTTCTCTGGCGGCTGTAAAACTTTTACATCCGACAAATATACAAAATACCAATAGCAAGGCTTGATTTATGACCTTTTCTGCTTCTCAAATTACCACCCGAAAATTTGATGTTGTTATCGTTGGAGCGGGTGGCTCTGGAATGCGTGCCTCGTTACAACTTGCCCGTGCGGGCTTGAATGTGGCGGTTTTGAGTAAAGTGTTTCCCACACGTTCCCATACCGTTGCAGCGCAAGGCGGTATTGGCGCTTCGTTGGGCAATATGAATGATGACAACTGGCACTATCACTTTTACGACACCGTAAAAGGTTCTGACTGGTTAGGCGACCAAGATGCCATCGAATTCATGTGCCGTGAAGCACCCAAAGTGGTGTATGACTTGGAACACATGGGTATGCCATTTGACCGCAATGCGGATGGCACGATTTACCAGCGTCCCTTTGGTGGTCACACGGCCAATTACGGCGAAAAAGCCGTAGAACGCGCTTGTGCCGCAGCCGACCGTACTGGTCACGCCATGTTGCACACGCTCTACCAGAAAAACGTAGAAGCTAAAACCAGCTTCTTCGTGGAATGGATGGCGTTGGATCTGATTCGTGATGCCGAAGGTGATGTAGTGGGTGTAACCGCCCTCGAAATGGAAACGGGTGATGTGCATATCTTGCACGCCAAAACCGTTTTGTTGGCAACGGGTGGTGCGGGTCGTATTTTTGCGGCATCGACGAACGCCTTTATCAACACTGGCGACGGTTTGGGTATGGCAGCGCGTGCAGGCATTCCATTGCAAGATATGGAATTCTGGCAATTTCACCCCACAGGCGTGGCGGGTGCAGGCGTATTGCTGACTGAAGGCTGCCGTGGTGAAGGCGCGATTCTGTTGAATTGCAATGGTGAACGCTTCATGGAGCGTTACGCACCAACTCTGAAAGATTTGGCTCCCCGCGATTTCGTATCCCGTTCGATGGATCAAGAAATTAAAGAAGGCCGTGGTTGTGGCCCCAACAAAGACCATGTTTTGTTAAAACTGGATCACTTGGGTGCAGAAACTATCCACAAACGCCTGCCATCGGTGTACGAAATCGGCGTGAACTTCGCTAATGTGGACATCACGCGCGAGCCTATTCCTGTCGTTCCCACCATTCACTACCAAATGGGCGGTATTCCAACCAACGTCAACGGACAAGTGGTTGTACCCAATAGCACCGTTCACAACGCGGTGGTCAATGGTTTGTATGCCGTAGGCGAATGCTCTTGCGTCAGCGTTCACGGTGCAAACCGTTTGGGAACCAACTCCTTGTTGGATTTGCTGGTGTTTGGTCGTGCCGCAGGTAACCACATTGTGGAATTTGCGAGCAAAAACAAAGCCCACAAACCCCTGCCAGCCAATGCAGCCGATCGCACTTTAGAGCGTTTGAACCGTTTGGAAGGTTCCAACAGCGGTGAGTATGCACAAAAAGTAGCCGATGATTTGCGTGCTTCGATGCAGCAACATGCGGGCGTATTCCGCACCCAAGCGAGCATGGATCAAGGCGTGGTGAAGATTGCTGAACTGCGCAAACGTGTTCAAAACATTACCCTGAAGGACAAATCCAAAGTCTTCAATACCGCGCGTATTGAAGCCTTGGAAGTGGACAATCTGATTGAAGCAGCACAGGCTACGATTGTTTCTGCTGCGGCGCGACACGAAAGCCGTGGTGCGCACACCGTTGATGACTACAGCGATAGCGTTGAATACCCCAATGGTCGTAACGATGTCGAATGGCATAAACACACCCTGTGGCATAGCGCGACTAACTCCCTGAGCTACAAACCCGTACAAATGAAACCACTGACAGTTGATTCGGTACCGCTCAAAGTGAGGACTTTCTAAATCATGACCAAACGTACTTTTTCTATTTACCGCTACGACCCGGATAAAGATAGCAAGCCTTACATGCAGACTATCGAGGTAGAACTCGATGGCAATGAGCGTATGCTGTTGGATGCTTTGATGAAACTCAAGGCACTGGACCCCACCATCTCTTTCCGTCGCTCTTGCCGTGAAGGGGTTTGTGGTTCTGATGCCATGAACATCAATGGTAAAAACGGCTTGGCTTGCTTGACCAATATGCGTACCTTGACCGGAACCATTGTGTTGAAGCCACTGCCCGGACTGCCCGTCATCCGCGATTTGATCGTGGACATGACCCAGTTCTTCAAGCAATACAACTCCATCAAGCCCTATCTCATCAACGAGACGATTCCTCCTGAGAAAGAACGTCTGCAAAGCCCTGAAGAACGCGAAGTTCTGAATGGTTTGTATGAGTGTATTTTGTGCGCTAGCTGCTCCACCAGCTGCCCTAGCTTCTGGTGGAACCCTGACAAGTTCGTAGGCCCTGCTGGTTTGTTGCAGGCCTATCGTTTCTTGGCAGATAGCCGCGATCAGGCTACCGGTCAGCGTTTGGATAATCTGGAAGACCCCTATCGTTTGTTCCGTTGCCATACCATCATGAACTGTGTGGATGTATGTCCCAAGGGATTGAATCCGACCAAGGCAATCGGAAAAATCAAGGAAATGCTGCTGATTCGCACTATCTAATATGCACAATGCCAACCATCAATTGCTAGACGAGCGTGCCTTGAGTAAACTCAAATGGCGTTGCCGCCGTGGCTTGCTGGAAAACGATCTTTTTATTGATCGTTTTTTCAAAAATTTTGAGCAGACCCTGACGGTGGGACAGGCCGACGCGCTGGGGCAGTTGATGGATTTGAGCGACAACGATTTGTTGGACGTGTTATTGGAACGTAAACCACTGGATGCAGTGGTAACGGCTGATGTGCCATTGGCTTGCAAGGACATGCAAGAAGTTTTACGTATGTTGAAAACTAAACCATTAACCCATTGAAAGGTTCAAAGATGAAATTAGCGAACAATAAAGCCACGCTGTCCTTCAGCAACGGCAGCCCCAGTATCGATTTGCCCGTTTATCAAGGCAGCATCGGTCCTGATGTGATTGACATCCGTAAGCTGTATGGTCAAACTGGCATGTTCACCTATGACCCCGGTTTCCTTTCTACCGCTTCTTGCCAGTCTGCTATCACGTACATTGACGGCGATAAAGGCGAGTTGCTCTACCGTGGTTACCCCATTGAACAATTGGCAGTGAACTGCGATTACTTGGATACTTGCTACCTGCTGTTGAAGGGTGATTTGCCTGATGGCGATCAGCGTAAAGATTTCCACCGCCTGATCACCAACCACACCATGGTGAACGAGCAGATGCAATTCTTCCTGCGCGGTTTCCGTCGTGATGCCCATCCTATGGCCGTATTGACTGGCTTGGTGGGTGCATTGTCTGCTTTCTACCACGATAGCACCGACATCAACAACCCCGAACACCGTCAGATCGCTGCGATACGTTTGATTGCCAAGATGCCTACCTTGGTGGCAATGGCTTACAAATATGGCGCGGGTCAGCCTTTCATCTACCCACAAAACGATCTGAGCTATGCAGGTAACTTCCTGCGCATGATGTTTGCAACACCTTGCGCAGAATACAAAGTAAACCCTGTGATTGAACGTGCTTTGGATCGCATCTTCATTTTGCATGCTGACCACGAGCAAAATGCGTCCACTTCCACCGTGCGTCTGTGCGGTAGCTCTGGCACCAACCCCTTCGCGGCAATTGCTGCGGGTGTGGCATGTCTGTGGGGTCCTGCTCACGGTGGTGCAAACGAAGCGTGCTTGAACATGTTGGAAGACATCCAACGCAATGGCGGTCTCGCCAAAGTGGGCCACTTCATGGAGCAAGTCAAAGACAAGAATTCCGGCGTGAAGCTCATGGGATTCGGTCACCGTGTGTACAAAAACTACGACCCACGCGCCAAACTCATGCAAGAAACTTGCAACGAAGTATTGGCCGAACTGGGCTTGGAAAATGACCCGATGTTCAAACTCGCCAAAGAGTTGGAAAAAATTGCGTTGGAAGACGATTACTTCGTCAGCCGCAAGCTGTACCCCAATGTCGACTTCTACTCCGGCATCGTACAACGTGCTATCGGTATCCCTGTCAATTTGTTCACCGGCATCTTCGCTTTGGCACGTACCGTCGGCTGGATTGCCCAGTTGAACGAAATGATTGGCGACCCCGAATACAAGATCGGTCGCCCACGTCAGTTGTTCACCGGTGCAGAACGCCGTGATGTTGCGCCAATTTCTCAAGGTTAAACCCGATTTTTTGATTTTCTAACCATCGGATTGCCTTAATTGGCCCGTGCTTGAATTTATGATTCAGGCACGGGCTTTTTTGTTTACGCTACTATTTCTACCTTGGCATCTTAAAAAAGAATTCTGTTAGAACCCCCTATGGCTACTGTTGACTCTATTCCACCTGAAATTCAGACCATTGCACTCCCCGGGCTGGCGCGTGCCTTGATCCTTGCCAAAAAGCTAGAACAAAAGGCGGCGGAAGACATTTATCGCAAAGCCTTAACCAGTAAAAATAGTTTCATTGCCGAACTAATCGGTTCCGGTGCGGTATCCGCCATTGATTTGGCGCACACTTTGTCCTCAACCTTTTCCGCTCCCTTATTGGATTTGAATGCGGTTGATCCGGCAAGATTGCCCAAGGGGTTGTTGGATAACAAAATTTGCGCCGATTATCGGGTCTTGGTTCTGAGTAAACGTGGCAATAAATTGATTGTGGCAACTGCCGACCCCTCGGATCAGGCAGCCGCAGAAAAAATCAAGTTCTCCACCCAGTTGGGTGTGGATTGGGTCATCGCGGAATACGATAAGCTCTCTAAACTGGTCGAAGCCAGCACCGTGACGGTAACCGAGGCGATGGAGCATATCGTTGGCGGTGATTTTGAATTTGAAGATATTCCTGCTGAAGCCGTCAACGAAGAAGAAGAGAAGGCTGCATCGGATGTCGAAGATGCGCCTATCGTGAAGTTCTTGCACAAAATGTTGATGGACGCATTCACCATGCGTGCATCCGATTTGCATTTTGAACCGTATGAGCATACCTACCGTGTGCGTTTTCGGATTGATGGTGAATTGCGTGAGATTACCTCCCCCCCTACTGCCATTAAAGATAAACTGGCCTCACGCATCAAAGTGATTTCGCGGATGGACATATCGGAGAAGCGTATCCCCCAAGATGGACGGATGAAGCTGAAAATGGGGCCGGATCGGGTAATTGACTTTCGTGTCAGCACGCTGCCGACCTTATTCGGCGAGAAAATCGTAATCCGTATTTTGGATCCCAGTAGTGCCAAGCTGGGTATTGACGCACTGGGATACGATAAGGAAGAGAAAGATCGCCTCCTGAAGGCCATTGAACGCCCCTACGGGATGATTTTGGTGACAGGCCCTACTGGTTCGGGTAAGACGGTTTCGCTCTATACCTGCTTGAATCTGCTGAACAAACCCGGGGTAAACATTGCTACGGCGGAAGACCCCTCCGAGATTAACTTACCCGGTGTCAATCAGGTGAATGTGAATGATAAGGCGGGGCTTACCTTTGCTGCCGCGCTGAAATCTTTTCTTCGCCAAGACCCCGACATTATTATGGTGGGGGAGATTCGTGACTTAGAAACGGCGGATATTTCCATTAAAGCCGCGCAAACGGGTCACATGGTTTTATCCACTTTGCATACCAACGATGCACCGGGTACTTTGACGCGGATGCGCAATATGGGGATTGCGGCGTTTAATATCGCCTCCAGCGTCATTTTAATTACGGCACAGCGTTTGGCTCGCCGCCTTTGTTTGACTTGCAAAGAACCGATTGATTTACCCAATTCGGTATTATTAGAGGCGGGTTTCAAATCCTCTGACTTAGATGGAACTTGGAAACCTTACCGTCCCGTCGGTTGTTCGGCGTGCAATAACGGATACAAAGGGCGTGTAGGCATCTATCAGGTGATGCCGATCAGCGAAGAGATTCAGCGGCTTATTTTGAAAGATGCCAGTGCGATGGATATTGCCAAACAAGCTGAATTGGATGGTGTCCGCTCTCTACGGCAATCGGGTTTACTGAAAGTAAAACAAGGGCTGACTTCCTTAGAAGAAGTCTTATCTTGCACCAACGAATAATAAAAATTAAAGGATTATTCACATGGCAACCACTAAATCCAGCAAAAGTAGTAAAAGCAGTAAAGATACCAATAAAGAAGTGGTATTTGAATGGGAAGGCAAAGATCGCAACGGAAAACAGGTTCGCGGAGAAGTGCGTGCCACAGGTGAAAATCAGGTTAAAGCCTCGTTGCGGCGGCAAGGGATTATCCCCACTACCATCCGCAAACGAAAAATGCGTTCTGGTAGCTCTATCAAACCCAAAGATTTAGCTATTTTTACCCGCCAGTTATCCACCATGATGAAAGCGGGTGTTCCCTTATTACAAGCCTTTGATATTGTGGGGCGTGGTAATCCCAACCCCAGCGTCACCAAACTCTTGAACGATATTCGCACCGATGTGGAAACAGGAACTTCCTTGAGTTCGGCCTTTAGAAAATATCCTTTATATTTCAATACACTTTATTGTAATTTGGTTGAAGCAGGCGAATCTGCGGGTATTTTGGATCAGTTATTGGATCGACTCGCAGTGTATATGGAGAAAACCGAGGCCATTAAATCTAAAATTAAATCAGCATTGATGTATCCTATTTCCGTGCTGATTGTGGCGTTTGTGGTGGTGGCGGTTATCATGATTTTCGTGATTCCATCCTTCAAGAAAGTATTTGAATCGTTCGGTGGTGACTTACCGGGCCCAACCCTAGCCGTTATTGCATTGAGTGAAATTTTTACCGCCTATTGGTATTTGATTTTTGGCGGCATTGGTGGTGGGGTTTATTTCTTTTTAGAATCATGGAAACGCAGCAGAAAAATGCAAATGTTTATGGATCGGGTGATGCTCAAAATGCCAATTTTTGGTGTATTGGTAGAAAAATCAACCATCGCCCGTTGGACGCGTACTTTGTCCACCATGTTTGCCGCTGGTGTTCCGTTGGTGGAGGCATTGGATTCCGTAGGGGGCGCATCGGGTAATTATGTATATACGGTTGCCACCACCAAAATACAGCAAGAAGTCTCGATGGGAACATCGCTGACTACCGCGATGGCAGCCGCCAATTTATTCCCGCCTATGGTTTTGCAAATGTGTGCGATTGGGGAAGAATCGGGTGCTATTGACCATATGTTGGGCAAAGCCGCTGACTTTTATGAAGCCGAGGTGGATGATATGGTGGCCGGTATTTCAAGTTTGATGGAACCTATTATTATTGTGGTATTGGGTGGCTTGATTGGTGGCATTGTGGTTGCCATGTATCTTCCTATTTTCAAAATTGGTCAAGTGGTTTAAGGATCATCAATATGCCAGAAATGCAATGGATTAACGCGATTATTTTTGCCGTTTTTGGCTTAACTATCGGTAGTTTTTTGAATGTCGTGATTCATCGCCTGCCCAAAATGATGAAGCGGCAATGGTCGGCAGAATGTGCTGAGTTCTCCGGTAAACCACTGAAAGAGAGTGCGCCGTTTAATTTAATGGTTCCCCGCTCCCGCTGCCCGCATTGTGGGCACCAAATACGCTGGTATGAAAATATACCGGTATTGAGCTATGTATTCTTGCTACGCGGACGCTGCTCCAGTTGCAAAGAACCTATTAGTTTCCGTTACCCTGCGATTGAAATCATTTGCTCGGCATTATTCTTTGGCTGTGCATGGCGCTGGGGTTATTCGATACAAACACTGGTTTGGTGTATTTTCTGCGCCACGCTGCTGACATTGACGATGATTGATTGGGATGAAACCCTATTACCCGATGATTTAACCTTGCCTTTATTATGGTTGGGTTTGGTTGCAGCGGCACTGGAATGGATTCCGGTTGGTTTGAAAAATGCCTTTTGGGGTGTGGTTGCGGGATATATGTCGCTATGGCTTATTTATTGGGCGTTCAAATTACTCACGGGCAAGGAAGGCATGGGATATGGCGATTTCAAGCTCTATGCCGCCTTGGGTGCATGGTTTGGCTGGCAAGCCTTGATTCCTATCATTTTGATAGCAGCCATTGTAGGCGCAGTGGTCGGTATCGCCATGAAGATCAACAGCTCCTTGCGCGAAGGTGGCTACGTTCCGTTTGGCCCATTCTTATCCGGCGCGGGTTTTATCACCCTGTATTTTGGCCCTGCGTATTTAGTTTCCCGATTGATTGGATGAAGGTTTTTGCATCATCGTGGCTACCTTTTTGAAAATCGGTTTAACGGGGGGCATCGGCAGCGGCAAAAGCACGGTGGCACAACGGTTGCAGCAACGGGGTTTTCCGATTATTGATGCCGATGCCATTTCCCGCAGCATGACGCAAGCCCACGGCGCGGCAATGAATGCCATTCAAAATACCTTCGGGGCGGATATGCTGACCCCTGAAGGCGCTTTGCATCGTGACCGGATGCGGGATTTGATTTTTGCCAATCCGCAGGCTAAAAAGCAGCTTGAATCCATCATCCACCCGCTGGTAGCGCAGGAAATTGCCGCGCAAGAAAAACAGGCGTTGGAACGAGGCGCTGCGTGCGCGGTGTATGACATTCCGCTGCTGGTGGAAAGCCAAAAGTGGCAGGATTATGTCGATTTAATCTGGGTGATTGATTGCTCCCCCGCCACCCAAATCGCCCGCGTCTGCGCCCGCAATGGGCTGACTGCGGCTGCGGTCGAGCGCATCATTGCCGCCCAAGCCCCGCGTGCAGCACGGCTGGCTTGTGCGGATGCCGTTATCTGCAACGATGGCATTTCCTTGGATGAATTGAACGCACAAGTTGATGCTCTTGTCGCCCAAATTGCCCAATATCGCCCATAATTAGTGCTTTGGATATTGACGTTTACGTAAACGTAATGAGGAGCAAAAATGGACATTGCAGGCAAGGTTTTTATCGTTACCGGTGGTGCATCGGGTTTGGGCGAAGGCACAGCACGGATGCTGGCTGGCAAAGGCGCTACCGTGGTGATTGCGGATATGCAGGATGCCAAGGGCGAAGCGGTTGCCGCTGAAATCGGTGGTGCGTTTGTGCATTGCGATGTGAGCCAAGAAGCCGATGGGCAAGCGGTGGTTGCCAAGGCCGTATCGTTGGGCAAACTCATGGGCTTGGTGAATTGTGCGGGCATCGCCCCCGCTGAAAAAGTCGTGGGCAAAAACGGGGCGCACAGCCTTGCTGTTTTCAACAAAACCATCACCGTGAATTTGATTGGCTCATTCAACATGATTCGCTTGGCGGCGGAAGCGATGGCTAAAAATTCGCCTGAATCAACGGGTGAACGTGGCGTGTTGATTTCAACGGCTTCGGTTGCGGCCTACGATGGTCAAATGGGGCAAGCGGCTTACAGCGCATCCAAAGGCGGTGTGGTCGGTATGACCTTGCCGATTGCCCGCGATTTGGCACGCAATGGCATCCGCAATATGACGATTGCCCCGGGCATCTTTGGCACGCCGATGGTGTTTGGAATGCCGCAAGAGGTGCAGGACGCGCTGGGCGCAGCCGTTCCATTCCCATCGCGCTTGGGTACGCCGCAGGATTACGCCAAACTGGTTCAGCACATTATTGAAAACGAGATGCTCAATGGCGAGGTGATTCGCTTGGATGGTGCGATTCGTCTCGCTCCGCGCTAAATAGTGTGAAGTGGGGTGAATAGAATGGGCGCTCTATCAACCAAATATTAACCAAACGAGAATCAGTATGACCAACGAAGAAATTCTTGCCCAGTACGGCCCGCGTGAGGCGATGGAGTACGATGTGGTGATTGTGGGCGGAGGCCCAGCCGGACTTGCAACGGCTATCCGCATCAAGCAACGGGCGGCTGAGGCGGGAAAAGAAGTCTCGGTTATCGTGCTAGAAAAAGGCGCAGAACCCGGAGCGCACATCCTATCCGGCGCGGTATTTGACCCCAAAGTGCTGACCGAGCTGATTCCCAATTGGAAAGAATTGGGCGCACCGTTAAACCAACCCGTCACCGACGAAGCCATGCTCATGATGAGCGAAAAATCGGCGTTTCGGATTCCCAACTTTTTGTTGCCCGAATGCTCGCAAAATCATGGCAATTACATCATCAGCCTCGGCGCATTAACCGCGTGGCTGGCACAGCAGGCGGAAGGTTTGGGTGTGGAGATATTCCCCGGCTTTGCCGCCGCCGAAGTGCTGTACAACGCCGATGGCTCAGTCAAAGGCGTGGCAACGGGCAATATGGGCGTAGGCAAGGATGGTAATCCGAGTGATAGTTTCCAGTTGGGCATGGAACTGCTGGGCAAATACACCGTGTTTGCCGAAGGCGCACGCGGGCATTTGGGCAAGCAAGTGATTGCCCAGTTCAAACTGGATGCAGGTAAGGATTCGCAGAGCTTTGGTATCGGCGTGAAGGAAGTATGGGAAATCGACCCCAGCACCCATCGCCATGAACCCGGGCTGGTGCTGCACAGCGCAGGCTGGCCGATGGATAATGCCACCTATGGCGGTGCATTTTTGTACCACATGGAAGATAACAAAATCGCGCTGGGTTTCATCACGGGCTTGGCGTACCAAAATCCGTATTTAAGCCCCTTTGAAGAATTTCAGCGCTGGAAAACCCATCCCAACATCCGCTACTACTTTGAAAATGCACAAGGTGAAGTAACCGCAAAACGCATTTCTTATGGTGCGCGTGCTATCAACGCCAGCGGAATTTTGGCGTTGCCCAAAACCGTGTTTCCGGGTGGTGCTTTGGTCGGGTGCGATGCTGGCTATCTCAACGTAAGCCGCATCAAGGGTACACACAGTGCTATCAAATCGGGAATGTTGGCAGCAGATGCCGCCTTCGATGCCGTGGTTGCAGGTCGTCAGCACGATGAATTAAGCGCCTACCCCACAGCGTTTGAAAAGAGCTGGTTGTACGAAGAACTGTACAAAGATCGCAACTTCAAAACGTGGTTCAAGCATGGTTTAACGGTAGCAACACTGATGAATGGTATCGAGCAATTTGCGCTGCGTGGCAAAGCGCCGTGGACGTTGCACCGCAACAAGCCCGATCATGCGTATTTGAAACCCGCCGCCGAATGCAAGCCGATTGATTATCCGAAACCCGATGGTAAATTGACGTTTGACCGCCTCTCCAGCGTGTTCATCAGCAATGCGAACCACGAGGAAAATCAGCCATCGCACCTGACGTTGAAGGATGCCAACGTACCTGTCTCGGTAAACTTGGCAAAATTTGCAGGCCCTGAAGCCCGTTATTGCCCCGCCGGTGTGTACGAGTTTGTGAAGAATGATGACAATACCGACAGGCTGCAAATCAACGCGCAAAACTGCGTGCATTGCAAAACCTGCGATATTAAAGACCCGACCCAGAACATCGTCTGGGTCACCCCCGAAGGTGGGGGCGGGCCGAATTACGCGGGAATGTAATTACGCTTCCGCTTTTTGGTAGTTAGCGATGCCGTCCAAGATTTCTTTCTTGGCGGCTTCAGGGCCTTCCCAGCCCAGAACCTTCACCCACTTGTTGGGTTCCAAATCTTTGTAATGCTCAAAGAAGTGGGCGATGGTTTTCAAACGCAAAGGGTTCAAATCTTCGGGTGTTTGCCAACGATCATACAAAGTGGTGAGCTTGCTGATTGGCACAGCCAACACTTTGCCATCCACGCCCGCTTCGTCTTCCATCATCAAAATACCGATGGGGCGGCAAGTCACCACCACACCGGGCACCAAGGGAACGGGTGTTACCACCAACACATCCACGGGGTCACCGTCACCGGACAGGGTTTGTGGCACGTAACCGTAGTTAGCGGGATAGTGCATGGCAGTGCTCATGAAGCGATCTACAAAAAGCGCACCGCTTTCTTTGTCCACTTCGTACTTGATCGGGTCGGCGTTCATGGGGATTTCAATCACAACATTGAACGCTTCGGGGGCTTTTTTGCCTGCGGGTACTTTGTCAAAGGCCATAGTTTCGTTTCTCTCTCGTAAAAAAATAAGATGGACGGGTGGAAGATTTACCCTCATTTTACTGACGCAGCTCTTGCTAAAGCAGCCTCTATGCACCTTTAACGTAACCTTTCATCCATACCAATGCACAAAGCGGTGAATTAACCGCAATGCACGCCCGATTGACCTGGAATTAGCACTCTTTCTATGAGAGTGCTAATATAGCGAGGTGGATAGACAAGGAGTTAAAAAGGAGTTCATGGTATGTCCCTCATTGCTACAACCAATATGTCATGGTCGCTGATGCCTTCGCTGGGCAATCTGGATGCTTACATTGCCGCAGTGAACCGTTTTCCCCTACTCACCCCCGAAGAAGAACAGCGTTTTGCACACCAACTTCGCACCGATAACAATGTGGAAGCCGCGCGTAAATTGGTACTGTCCCACCTGCGCTTGGTGGTTTCGGTATCGCGCCAGTATGTGGGCTACGGCCTACCGCAGGGTGATTTGATTCAAGAAGGCAATATCGGTTTGATGAAAGCGGTCAAGCGCTTCGACCCCGATCAAGGCGTGCGGCTGGTGAGTTATGCACTGCACTGGATTAAGGCCGAGATTCACGAGTACATCGTCAAAAACTGGCGCATGGTGAAAGTCGCCACGACCAAGGCGCAACGCAAATTATTTTTTAATCTGCGCTCATTGAAACAACGTTTCCAAAGCACCGACCACACCAGCAACCCCAGCCTCAACCCATTCCAAGTGGAACAGGTGGCGCAAGAACTGAATGTGAAGCCGGAAGAAGTCATCGAAATGGAATCCCGCATGGCGGGCGGTGATGTGCTGCTAGACCCCAGCCCCAATGATGATGGGGAAGAATCCTACGGCCCCATCAGCTACTTGAGCGATACCACGCACGAACCGCTGACGATGTTAGAAAATCGGCAGCGCGACTATCTGGCGAGCGACGGCATTGCAGCGGCTCTGGAACGGCTGGATGCCCGTAGCCGCCGCATTGTGGAAGAGCGTTGGCTCAAAGTGGCAGATGACAGCACGGGTGGCATGACCCTGCATGAACTCGCCGCCGAATTTGGTGTGAGTGCCGAACGCATCCGCCAAATCGAAGTCGCTGCCCTCAAAAAAATGCGCACCACCCTTGCAGCGTGGGCATAAGCGGGTTCGTATTGACGATTTAGGGTTGCTCATCCCCTAATGCTTCAATCAAGTCGGGGATGAGTTTTTCCAGCTCGGCGGTGAGCAATACCACGTTGGCATCGAACGCATCTTCTTCACCATCCCCCTTGGCCGATTCTGCCTCGGCGTGCTGAGTGAACACCAGTTTCTTCAGTTGCAGGCTCTCGGTTAGCACAAAGGAAACGCTATCCTGCCATGTCATCGCAAGGCGGGTGGGCATTTTGCCGAGTGCAATGTGTTGGCTGACTTCTTCCGTGTCCAGCGGATGGCGGGCGTAGCGCACCACGGCACGCGATTCATCGGTGGCTTTCAATTCGCATTCCCGATCCACGCTAAAACCCGCCGGAACATCGTGCATTCCCAGCCAATGCGCCATCGCCGCCGCAGGCGATGTTTGCGTGTTGAGCAACTGCACTTCCAAGCCATGCACGGCTTTGATGAGCCACGTCATTACATCATCTGCCTTGGCTTGGCTGCCCGCATCGGTACACAAAAATCGTGCTTCGGGATCAATCCATACCTGTACATTGGCCTCCTTGGTGAAGGCTTGTGGCAGCAGCGCGAGGCGGGCATCATCCATCAGGGTACGCCGTTCTTTTTTACCCGGCTTGCGTCCGGTGGTAGCCTCGATTGCGTCGATTTCGGTTTGCACTTTACGTTTGATGACCGATGTGGGCAACACCTTGGTTTCCGAGCGTAATTGGATCATCCATTGGTTATGAACCACTTCCAACAACGCACCGTGTTCGTGACCGCGTGGCGGGACAAAGCCAACCGATTTTTCCTGTGTCGCAGCGCAAGGGGCAAATGCGTATTGCGTTAGCGCATGATTGACCGCGTTAGAAGTTGGTAGTATTGAGCGGAGTCGATAGATCGTTAAGTTTTTGAACATTTTTTATCCCGTGTAGTCTGGTAATCTGGTGGCAGTCTGCCGATACACTTGCAAAATCCAAGAAAGTGAAAGAGACATGTTTGGTTATACCGAAGAACAAATTGCCAATTTTGGCCTGACCTTCTGCCTAGGGGCGCTGATGCTGTACATGCTGTTTATTGTCGGCAATTTGGCTTGGCGGTCGAAGGCTGGGAAATTTGGAACTTTTATCATTTTTCTGGGGCTATCGTTTGGCATGGTGGGTTTTATCGCCAAAGGCTTCATACAATGGTATTTAGGCTCCTAAAGTCGTCGATAAGCGCGTGAATGCGTGCGTAAAATTTCAACATGCCAGTCCTCTTTGAAATCAAAAGTACGCTCCTACCCCTGATTGCCCTGCAAATCCGCTCCAACGATTGGAAAGCGGTGGCGGCAGAGGTGCTTCAAAAATTTGGGGCGCACAGTGAGAACTCGGACTTTTTTGACCGCGATGCCGTAGTCTTGGATTTATCTTTATTGGATGAAAAAACCGACCACATCGCCGTTCCCGAATGGGAACCACTGCTACAAACCTTGCGTTCCTGCAAACTCGTTCCCGTTGCCATCAAAGGCGGAGGGGTCGAAGTACAACGTGCCGCCGTGCAACACGGTCTGGTGGAAATTCCATCCGATTGGAACGATATGGCACAACGCCCTGAATTATCCCGCACACCCCATCCCCCCTCCCTCAAAAATGCCATGATTGTGGATAAACCCGTGCGATCGGGACAAAAAATCTATGCCCCCGATTCGGATTTGGTGATTTTGGCGATGGTGAACTCGGGCGCGGAAGTGATGGCCGACGGTAGCATCCATGTCTACGCACCACTGCGCGGCAAAGCACTGGCAGGCATTCAGGGCAACACGGGGGCGCGTATCTTTTCTCTGCATTTACAACCCGAATTAATTTCGATTGCAGGCATCTACCGCACCAGCGAATACCCCTTACCCGCCGATATTCAGGGCAAACCCGCACAGGTTTACCTCAGCAATGATGGGAAGGAACGCATGATTTTTGAAGCGTTAGATAAATAAAACCGATACGACGAATAATTTGTTTCAACAATCTTCCCCGATACAGGGTAAGCCGGAAACAATTCAATCAATAATAAAGTAACTAGGAAGCAGAACTGACTATGGCCAGAATTATTGTGGTGACCTCCGGCAAAGGTGGTGTGGGAAAAACCACCACCAGCGCCAGCTTTGCGACGGGATTGGCTCTACGTGGACACAAGACTGCCGTGATTGACTTTGATGTGGGGTTGCGTAATCTCGATCTGATTATGGGCTGCGAACGCCGCGTGGTGTATGACCTGATTAACGTGATCAACAACGAAGCGAATCTGAATCAAGCACTCATCAAGGATAAGCAATGTGAAAACCTCTTTATCTTGGCGGCATCACAGACGCGGGACAAAAATGCACTCTCCAAAGCGGGTGTCGAGCGCGTCCTGCATGAGTTGGCTGCGATGGATTTTGAATACATCGTGTGCGATTCTCCCGCAGGGATTGAAACCGGAGCCATGATGGCCATGCACTTTGCCGATGAGGCACTGGTCGTCACCAACCCCGAAATTTCTTCGGTGCGCGATTCTGACCGCATCTTGGGAATGTTGGCCAGTAAAACACAGCGGGCAGTAGAAGGGCTAGAACCGGTGAAAGAGCATCTACTCATTACCCGCTACAACCCTTCGCGCGTTGATCAAGGGCAGATGCTTTCCCTGAAGGATATTCAAGATATTTTGCGCATCCCGCTGTTGGGAGTCATTCCTGAGAGTGAGTCGGTCTTGCAGGCTTCCAATCAAGGGGTTGCTGTCATTCACCTGCGTGATACCGATGTATCGGAGGCCTATTCCGATGTGGTCGAGCGCTTCTTTGGAGCCAATAAACCCATGCGATTCATCGAAGCCCCGAAGCAAGGCTTTTTGCAACGCCTTTTTGGAGTCAGATAAATGTCGGTTCTCGATTTTTTTCTGGGTGAAAAGAAAAAATCGGCCAGTGTGGCCAAAGAACGCCTGCAAATTATTCTTGCACGCGAACGCACCCAACATAGCTACAGCGAAACTGACTTGGACTACCTGCCAGCCCTACAAGCCGAGTTGCTGGTGGTAGTCAGTAAATACGTCAAAATCAATCCGCACGATATTCGCGTGAATTTAGAACGGCAGGACAATTTTGAAATCCTCGAAGTCAAAATTGAACTGCCGGAAAATCGCTAACCTTTTACGGAATCCCTCCGCGCCCGAACCGCTGCCGCCAGTTGTTGCAAAACGGGCAGGGTTTGCGCCATACTGATGCAGGCATCGGTCACGGAAACCCCGTATTGCAGCGGCACACCTTGCTGAATATCTTGCCGCCCTTCGTTCAAGTGGCTTTCGATCATGATGCCCGTGATGCGGGTATCTCCTGCGGCAATTTGCGCGGCAACTTCACCCGCTACGGCAATCTGGCGTACATGCTGCTTGCTGCTATTGGCGTGGGAGACATCAATCATCACTTGTTCGCGCAAACCAGCGGCTTTCAATAAACTGCAAGCGGCATCGACATCGGCGCGGCTGTAATTGGTTTGCTTGCCACCGCGTAGGATAACGTGGCAATCGTGGTTGCCGCGTGTTTCAAAAATAGCCGTCTGCCCCATTTTGGTCATGCCCATGAATGCGTGGGGTGCTTGCGCGGCTTGTATCGCATCGGTCGCTACTTTGACACCGCCATCGGTTCCATTTTTGAACCCGACTGGGCAGGATAAACCGCTTGCCAGTTGGCGATGGCTCTGGCTCTCGGTCGTCCGTGCGCCAATCGCGCCCCAGCTCACCAAATCGCTAATGAATTGGGGCGATAACAAATCCAAAAACTCGGTTCCGACGGGCATATCAATCGCCAGCACATCCAGCAACAAACGCCGCGCCATTTCCAGCCCCTCGTTGATAGCGAAACTACCATCCAAATGCGGATCGTTGATATAACCTTTCCATCCCACCGTGGTGCGTGGTTTTTCAAAATACACACGCATGATGATCAATAAATCATCTTCCAAGCCTTTCGCACCTTCTTTGAGCTGCCAAGCGTAATCCATCGCCTGCTCATGATCGTGAATCGAACACGGCCCGACCACCACGATGAGACGATCATCCCGTCCATGCAAGATATGAGAGATAGCACTACGGCTTTGCTCCACCAGCAGCTTGGCATCGTCACTGGCGGGCAGTTTTTCTTCCAACAACGCCGGCGTAATCAAAGGACGCACTGCGCCAATGCGGGTATCGTCAATACGGGTGGTGTCAATCGTTTGAAGGTGGATCGTCATGGTGGTGGGTACTTTCAGTGCAGCAGTAGTGCAAAAATTCAAAGCAAAAAAAAAGCACTTGCATTGTGCCAGTGCTTTCTTGAAAACCTCCTGATGATTATTGCGGCATCGGGGCTATATTATTTTGCTAGTTGTCGCGTCTCCTCGGCTTTTCGTCCATCAATTGATTGGGTATTTCCCTTCATCTTTGATAGGTAGAAGTGTAGCAAGATACAACCGCTTTTCGGATCGGGATAAACCCTTTACCGAATCATTTATTCATTTAAAAAGCATCAAAAGCCACTTTCACGAATCAGCACCGCCAATCCTTGCTTCACACCTTCCCACAACAAGCTGATACGGGTTCCGGTCAAGGTGGCGTGGCCTATGGTTTCACGCTCCGTCTCCAAGGGTTTATCCAATGTCAAACGCACCCGAAACAATGCGGTCGTTGGGCTACCTTGTTGACGGTCACCACTGGTTTGCGTCGGAATTGGCCCCCCGTGTTGCGATTCCAGCAGCATGTGGGACAGTTTCACCACGCGCGAGGTATCAATATCCGTGACGGTAGCAGCCACCGCCGCCAGACTATTGCCCGGATAAAACATGGCTTTGCTTCCCACTTCAATCCGCATGAGTTGGGATTGTTCCACGTAGACATTGGCAATCCATTCGCGGGTGTCGGTGACAATACCCAAGGGATATTTGGCTCCCACCCATGTGCCGGGTAGCAGGGTGGCATCGACATCGCGCCAAATGCCCTCGAATTCAGCGGTAATTTGCAAACGCCCTACTTCGTCTTGAATACTGTGCGCTTCGGCTAATTGCTCTTGCAAGCGTTGGCTGGTGGCGGCTTGCTGCCCTTTGCCTTCTTCGTCCGCACCCAAACCAGCTAGTCGACGCTCCAACGAAGCTGCCACCGCCGCCACGCCCACACCGCGTGCCACTAAATCGGGCGATTCAAACCGTGCCAATACTTCGCCCGCTTTCACCTTGCCTGCCGGATGCACCGATGCCAAACGCGCCGGAAACGGGCTGTATACCACTTGCTGCCGCTGTGCATAGGCAACCGCCGGCGCGTGAACATCAAAAGACCAAGGGATGAGCGTGATACCAATCAAGCCCATCAAAATAAAACCCAGTAATTTGCGGCGTTGCGGCATTACTTCCCCCCGTCGTTCCCACCACACCGAAAGCTCGGACGTGATGGGGCGAATAACAAACCAAACCAATTCCACTAGGAATAAGAATATCCCCAGCAGCTTAAAAAACATCAAATAAACCGCGACGGCAATTCCCAAAAATACGACCAACCGGTACACCCATGTCATGAGCGCGAAGGCAATCAAGGCACGGCGTTGCAAGGTGGAAAGGGGTTCGGGGTCTGGTAATTCCCAACCCAACACCGTCCGCCGCAACCAAGTACGGGCAACCGCTCCGGCACGCTCATGCAGATTGGGGAAATCCAGCCAGTCTTGCAAGATGTAGTAACCATCAAAACGCATAAACGGGCTGACATTCAACGCCAACGATAATACCCAGCCCGTGGTCGCCAAATACAGCATGGCTTGACGCAAAGCACCATCCCCCAACAAGGCCCACGCCAATGTCGCCAGCCCCGCCAGTGCCATCTCTACCGTGATACCTGCCGCTGATATGCGTAAACGCTGTCGGGCAGAATGCAGTTTCCACGATTCGCTGGTATCGGTATACAACATCGGCCACAAGACCACCAACGCGACCCCCATGTGCGCCACCCGCACGCGGTAATAGGTTGAAACCAGCGCGTGGCCCATTTCATGCAGGGTTTTGGAAATAATCAACGCCAGCGCAAAACCCAACGCCCCTGATGGGCTAATACTGTCAATCACACTATTCGCAAAAACATCCCACTGGCGAGCCACCAGCACAATCCCCAACAAACTACCCACCAGCAGCAAGGTAATGCCCAAGGGGGAAACCAGCGGCATCACGTAGGGCAGGGCGGATCGAAGCCAGCGTTCGGGGTGAATCAGCGGAATGCGGATAAATAAATAATGGTGCAACCACCAGCGCCAATGATTCCAGCCCGGGGCATTGGCCTGCGCCGTCAGCTTATTCATATTGGCAAAGGGATGGCGCAACAGGTTGTGCGCTTCCAGAAACTTTCCGAAATCTTCTACCTGCCCCTCATCCACCGCCAACGGTGTGGTGGCGGCAATGTCTTCGGCGATGCTGGCTGGTGTACTTTCCGGGTCACCCCAGCGCAGCAAGCATTCAAACTCGACCCAACCGATTTGGTAAAAACGGTTATTGACGGGGTCTTGAATCGACCAAGTGGGTGCGCCTTCATGGTCGGATGCCGCACTGTGCAGGCGCAAATCTTCCCGTAGCGGTATCACCAACCACTCCATTCACGCAGGCTTGCCAGTGGGCGGCGGAACACGTAATACCCCAGCGGAACCCAGCCGCCATATACCTTGGCGGTTCCACGCAGACCGATACGTGCTTCTTCGTGCGTAGCGTCTTCAAACTTGGCGCGTAGGCGGTAGCTCGCTACATTGTCCGGTGACAACATCGCTTGGTAACTGGTTTCGATGATTTTGGCGCTCATCGGCGATAAAGGTTTGACCGTCAAAAACATTTTGACATTCGCACCCATCTCCAAATTGATCGCATCCGCCACCGCCATGTGAACCAACAGCCCCGGATTTTTGGGATTCGCCAGCAGCATAATGCGCTCACCCGTCACGACCGGACGACCCAACCAATCATCGGAATCACCAAAAACCGCGACACCATCGTTCTCAGCGAACACATCCACGCGCTTGAGTTGCGCCTGAATCGAAGCCAACTCCGCCCGTTTTTCATAGGCACGTCCGTTCAGCAGTGCCAAGTCACCTTTGCTTTGCACGCTATCAAACGCTTTTTGGGTGGCGGACATCAGCTCGGCATCGGCAACCGCGACCGATTGTTGGGCGACTTCTTTGCGATTGCGCAGCGTGGTTTCGTCCAACGAGAAAAGCAACTGCCCTTTTTTCACCACGCTATTGGGGCGAATGGCGATGTTTTTAATCACACCATCCAGCGGAGCAGAGATAGTCATGGCATCCAACGCCACAATTTCCGCCGGAGCCAATGCCGTTTGGCGAATAGGAATCAACAAAACCACGGGAATGCCGATCGCAAACCACAGTTTTTTGCCCTTGAAAAATTGTTTGACCCGATTCTTCCAACTCAGCGCCGGAGCAGCCGATTGCATCTCCCAGCAATAGCCCCATGTTTGGCTAACGCGGTGCAGGGTGGCGAATTGTTCTTCGCTCGGCGGTTCTTCCAACAAGAAAACCACCCAAGCGATATTTTGCCCCGCGCGGGAAGTAAGTGGTAACGCCAACACACCCGCTGGCCACCATTCCAACCAACCCTCAACCAGCCCCGCAGGAACGCCATCATCCCCTTCATGGGGCATGGTACACCAGCCCTGTTTACCATCCAACCGCTTCAAGACCCAAGGCCAAACACGGCGTAGCCAGATGAGATAAGGGCTGTCTTCGGTAGGGCGGGCGAGACCGGATACGGCAGCGAGTGTGCTGTTATCCCCATCGCCCGCAAAAACCAAGGCTTGGCGAAAACCCACCAAACCATA
>ERZ724506.75-NODE-75-length-38729-cov-7.479340_pt1 | contig 38729 bp, 40 predicted proteins | sample MGYA00376039_ERZ724506 | MGnify/ENA primary metagenome ERZ724506 (study PRJEB28724, sample SAMN07190887) | wastewater metagenome | isolation source: effluent of sewage treatment plant in Hong Hong | place: USA: Christiansburg, Virginia | collected 2016-03-01 ... | reverse complement strand
GATAAATCTGACCGCCTAAAGGCGGTGGTTTTAACCTTGAATATGGACTAATAAAATTTGTGAAACAATAAATTCCTGTGATTTAGGTTTGCTTTTGGTTAGTCCCTCATTTCTTTCATCAAAATTTATTTTAGAACATGAGTTGCCAAAATTTACTGGTGAAAATGTTATATCTTCTGTTCCTGTGATGCTTCAGCCTATTGATTTTGAGCGACACAATCTTAGAGGTTTAGAAGAAAGACAAATTTTTACATTAGATGGTAAGGCCTTCTATAAATGCAAATCAAAAAATAAATATGAATTTTCATTTGAATTATTTAAATCAATAGAGGAGAAATTAGCAGCTAAGTCGAGATAGTGTGGGTTAAGGGGGGAAACCACCAAATGAAAAATGTGCTACATGCATCAGCCTATAATTATCAAGATTAAACGACTGTTAAAATAGTAATCAATTTAATATCTTCTATCACACCTTTAATGATTTTGAATACAGGGCAGGCATAAAACCTGCCCCTACAACAATCAACCCAGAATTTTTACTTTACTATGGCCACCTGTTCCTTTAATGACTTGAATTTGGGTCGGAATACGCTCGGTCATTTCGGCAACGTGCGAAATCACCCCAACTTTTCGGCCTTGTCCTTGCAAAATATCTAAGGCATCCATCGCCACCCGCAAAGTATCGGCATCTAAGCTGCCAAAACCTTCATCAATAAATAAACTTTCAACTTGCACCCGTTGCGACGACAACGAAGCCAATCCTAAAGCCAACGCCAAAGACACCAAAAAGGACTCACCTCCCGACAACGAATGTACCGAACGCACTTCATCGCCCATATCAGAATCAATGACTTGTAAGGTTAAACTGTCTTTAACGCGCTCAAGGCGATAACGTTTGGCTAAATCTTTTAAGTGTGCATTGGTATAACTTAGCAGCACATCAAGGGTCATTTGTTGCGCGGCATTTCTAAACTTTTTGCCGTCACTTGAGCCAATAACATCATTTAGCTGCGCCCATAATTCGCTTAGTTGCTGTTGTTTTTGTAATTCGTCTTGAGCTTGTTGTAAGCGTTGCTGAATCGCGTCATCTTGTTGTAATTGCAAGCGATATTGTCCCATACGTTGTTGATTGTTTTGTAAGCCTTCTACCGCCACCGTATAAGACTGTTGTAATTCGGCTTGTGCTGCAATACCCACACCCTGTTGTTGATGCTGTTGCCAGTCGAGTTGACGTGCCGAAAAATTGGCTTGTGCATTGGCATATTGTGTTTGTAGTTGCTGCAAAACGTGTCGCTCTTGCTTAATCCATGTGTAATCGTGGTTTAATAATTCATTAAGTGCGGCTTCGGTTAACGATACGCTATGTGTTGTATTAAATGCTTCTAACCATAATGTTAAGCTATATTGTGCTTGCGTTAATGCTGTTTGATAAGCGTCTATTTGTTGCTGTGCGCTAGTTGCTGCCTGTTGGGTGTGGCGTTGTTTTTGTAAAGTTTCTTGGTGTTTTAGCTTTGAGCTTTCTAACAAATTTTGTGCATTTTGTAATGCGTCTTTGAGGGATTTTTCTACGCTTTGTGTGCTTTGTCCGTCAAATAAATCCTGTCTTTGTTGGGTAAGTTGTTGTTGTTGCTGCATTTTTTGTGCGTAATCGTACAGGGCATGAGCGCATTTTTCTATAATAATACAGGCATCTAAGTGTTGTTGTTGCTGTTCACGTTGGGCTAATAGTTGTTGATGTTGTTTTTCTTGTGCTTCTAAATCTACAAGCTGTTGTTTTAGTTGTTGCCGTTGGTTTGACAACCATTCGGTGCGTTTGTTATCTGCTATTGCTAGTAACGCTGCCATTTGCATTACAATTTCTTGAGCTTGTTGTTGCTGCTGTTGTAATTTTTGTAGTGTAAGGCTATGTGTTTGCTGTTGTTTTTGGGCAGCATCTAACAGAGTTTCGAGGCGTGTTTGTTGAGTGTTTTGCTGTGTAACTTGTTTTTGTAGGTCATTCACTTGCATTTTTAGGCTATCAAATACGGCTTGTAATTGTGGCGCATGGTCTTGTTGATACGGATGCTCCAATGCACCGCACACAGGGCAAGGATTATTGTTGCTGAGTTGTTGACGCAAACTTAACACATTCTGGCTACAGGCTAATTGTGCCGCTTCTAGGGTGTGTTGTGCTTGCCTAAGTTGCGCGGTTAATAAGGGCAAGGTTTTATGTAATTCGCCAAGCTGCTGCTGATAGTTGCATATTTCGTTATCAAGTTGTTGTTGTGTTTGTTGTAGTGTATGGGCTTGTGTTTGGGTTTCTACCAGTTGCTGCCATGCGTGGTTTATTGTTTGAAGTTGCTGCTGTTGTTGTAGTAATTGTTGGCGGTTTGTTTGACGTTGTTGGCTGTCAAACGCTTTAAGTTGTATTTGTAAATTGGCTAATTGTTGGCGGCGTTGAATTTGACTCTGTTGTACTAGGTTAAGAGCATCTTTAGCCGACTCTAAATGAGCGTGTTGACGTGCTTCACTTAATAAAGGTTTAAGCTGTGGCCATTCGGCAATATCGTCCAAGCGATAGTTTTTAAGCGTCGCGCTTTGCTCAAGCATAAAGTTATAAGAGACTTTTGTTTCTTCTTGATGTTTTTCGAGTGCAAAATCGAGTTTTTTGGCTTGTTCTAACACAGGGTGAGCTGCGTCTAAGGCTAAAATTGCCGTTTGAGACTGTATTTGTGCTTGATTAAGTTGTTGCTGTTGTTGCTGTTGTTGCTGGGTGAGTTGCAGAATCTGGTTATTAAGTTCAACTAAGGTTTGTTGCTGCTGTTGTAGAAGCAGGGCATTTTGTTGACGTTGTTTGACTAAATCACGTGCCGACTGAACGTTTTCTACCTGCTGTAAATAAGCCTGTTTGGAGCTATTGTTTTGTTGCTCTTGAGTTGCTTGTGTTAGTTGTTGCTCGGCTTGTTGCTGGCGTTGCTGTAATTGCTGTGCGGTGTCGTGCCAAGCAAGGTATTTTTTAAGTTGTTCAAGTTGAGTTTGCTCAAACTGAATTTGTTTTTGTAGTTGCGTTAAATTATCAATTAATTGTTGTTTAGCTTCGGGATTGAGTGGCGGTTGTAAATTAAGCTGTTGTTGTAAACGTGCTAAGTTATCTCTTTGTTGTCTGTTATTAGCGTGAACTTGTTTAGATAAATCAGAAAATACTTTAGAGCCTGTTAGTGCTTCTAATAAACTGGCACGTTCGCTGTCATCGGCTTTTAAAAAGGCAAAGAATTCGTTTTGGGCTAACAATACGGCACGATTAAACTCTTTGAATGATAAGCCAATTTTTTCTTGTATAGACGCTAAGACTTCGGTTTTTTTATGGCCTATAGGCTGTAACTCAGGTAGTTGTTGCAAACTTAAATTTTCGTTTTGCACTGCGCCTGTAGTGCGATTATGAGCGCGGCGTACACTCCATTTGGCGCGGTAATGTTGACCATCATTGCCTACAAAATCGACTTCGGCAAAGCCTTCAACCGCACCACGGCGCAAAATGTTTTTTGTGTCGTGAATACCTAAACTATGCTCACCTACATCGGCCAAGCTGCCAGCTTGAGGACTGACATGAGATAAACGTGGGGTTTCATTGTATAAAGCCAAACATAAGGCATCTAAAAGAGTGCTTTTGCCTGCACCTGTTGCGCCTGTAATAGCAAATAACCCTGAAGAAACTAATGGTTCTTGGGTAAAATCAACATCAAACTCACCCAAAGAAGCTAAATTTTTGCCACGAATTGCTAAAATTTTCATAGCTCAACTCCTTGCTCATCGCTTTGATATTGATTTAATAAATCTCTAAATAAAGTCAGTAGGGCGGTATCGGGTGGATTGCCATATTTTTGCTGATAAAGACGTAAAAATACTTCATCAGGTTGAATTTTTTGTACATCTTCTAACGACAAAAAAGCAGGTTCTTGATTTTGTTCACGGCCTTTGTAGCTCGATTCTATTTTGACTAAACGCACGCCTTTGTTTTCTAATACTTGTTCAATTTTGCTGCGTAACGATGGCTCTGGTTTGTCTAATAATACTCTAACTTGTAAATAAGGCTGTAAATAGTCTGGGGTTGAACTAGGCCAGTCTTGTGCTTCTAATAAAGCTAATACGTCTTCTATAGCTTGAGGCTCAGGCGGAATGCGTTGTAATGGCACACTGCGCGGCACGAATAACGGTGTTTGCGAATGTAATTGACCATTATTTAGCTCTATCATTATGACTTGATGAGGATACTTAATTTCCGAAAAAGACATAGGCAGCGGTGTACCACTATAACGAATATGCTCGCTGCCAACGGCTTGCGCCAAATGTAAATGGCCTAAGGCAACATAGGCAGTATCGTCACTAAAAATGGTACTAGACAACATCTCTACACCACCCATGACCAATTTACGCTCAGAGTCCTGCGATATTTTTCCACCTACAATATGACAATGCCCCATTGCAATTAAGGCGTGATGCGCTTGTTTCTTGCTGCGTGCTAACTCCGTGACTTGGGCATACAGCGTGGCAATGCCTTCTAAATAAGCATCATCGGCATTGTCTACTTTGGGCACATCACTAGGACGTAAAAAAGGAACCGCCAAGCACCAAGCCTCGATTGTCCCTTGTGCGTTACGCAATGGAATAACAAATTTTTCTAAATCAATGTTTCGACTCCGCTCAACAAGCGGCTTATCGTGTAGGCGATTAACTTGGCCAATGACCACCATATCAAAGGCGGCCAAAAAGGGTGTAGGTACTTCGAGGCGAGTGGGTGAGTCGTGATTGCCTGCAATAATAATTACTTGTAAATGGGGAATACTTAACTTAGCCGCGCATAAAAACTGATAAAACTGTTGCTGTGCCGATGAAGGTGGATTGGCGGTATCAAAAATGTCGCCTGCAATCAATAACACATCAATAGATTGTGCCTGTAAGGTGTTTAATAACCAGTTTAAAAATTGCTGATGCTCGTATTGACGGCTAAAACCAAAAAAATTTTGGCCTAAATGCCAATCGGAGGTATGAAGCAGACGCATTTTGTATTTTTCCTTTGCTTCGCTTTAGGAGTATTTTGGGCGATTTAGTGGCTGCCCTTCGACTTCGCTCAGGGAACAGAGTCGTGGTGGCTGAGCGGAGTCGAAGCCACTATTTTAATAGCGTTTTAACTTAGCACGCAGCGCATCACGCTTATTATTTGGGTTTTGCTTAAGCGCGGCATTTTCGCGCAAACTATTTTCTAGTTGCTGTTGTGTTAAACGCAACTCAGTTTGGTATTGCAATAATTGCATATCACTTTGGCTAATACGCATTTCGTAAGCTTGTAAGGTTTGTGCTTGTTGCGTCAATTGTGCATCAAAATCTTGTCGTTGTTGAATAAGCTGTTGTTCTAATGTTTGTGTTTTTTCACTAAGTAATTGCTCATTACGTGTATATTGTGCCACCAACAAAGCCATTTCGCGTTCAAGCTGATTTTTAAGTGTTTCTAAATCATGAATCGTTTGTTTGGACTGTTGTTTAAAAGTTGTTAGTTGCTGTTGCTCTTGTTGGCGTAAGGCTTGCTCGGTACTAAGCTGTGTTTGCACACTTTGCGCTTGTTGTTGGCTTTTTTGAAGTTTAATTTCTAAATCTTGTACCATGTTTTCGGCTTTTTGCTGACGTTCAAGTGCGCCAATTTTTTGTTTTTCGGCTAACTCTATTTTTTCAAGGGATTCTTGTTTGTGTTGCTCAAAAGCAGCTTCTCCTGCCACCAACGCTTGTTGCCACAATTGCTGCATTAAATGGCTAATTTCTGAGGGAAGTTCGGCCTGAATTTGTTGTTGTAAAGAAATTCGTTGAGCAATATTTTGCCACCATACTTTTAAGGCATCATTAATAGTGCCTGCGCTACCACGTTGGGTAATTTCGCGTACATTGGCAACGGTAGGGCGAATACCTTGTGCCATTAATTGGTCTGCGGCTTGCCAAACAATTTCTTGTATCGTGAGTTGATGCATCAATCTTACCCTCTAAAAATAATAGGCCAAACTTAGCATAAAATGCGCTATTTGTAATAGATATTACGATTTTTGCGGTGTTTTTTGCGGTTATTTTGCCGTATGATTGTCCAATTATAAAAAATAACGCGTAGATTTTTAGCTTAACAAAAGGAATCAACATATCATGACCAAACCCAATATCACCATTAAAAATCCGCCAAAGTGGACGCGACTTATTGCTCGCTTTACTAATCCACGCGGCTTAAATAGCCCTCAAAAACTCAAACAAGCGGTGCAAGGCAAAATTGTTTTAATTACTGGTGCGTCATTTGGCATTGGCGAAGAAACGGCCAAGCATTTAGCTAAGCAGGGCGCGATTGTGTTATTGGTTGCGCGTAGCTTTGAAAAATTACAAGCCGTAGCAACGAAAATTATTGAGCAAGGAGGTGTTGCCTATACTTATAGCTGTGATTTAAGTCATCCCGAATCCGCCAAAAAACTCGCCAGTGATATTTTAGAACAACATGGCCATGTTGATATTTTACTTAATAATGCAGGCAAGTCGATTCGGCGTTCTATCGCCATGTCTTTAGAGCGTTTTCAAGACTTTGAGCGCACAATAGCCATTAATTATTTAGGGCCTGTTCAACTTATTTTGGCATTATTACCCTCAATGCGTGCTCGCAAAAAAGGCCATATTATTAATATTTCTACATGGGGCGTAAAAATGCCTGCGGGGGGACGATGGTCGGCTTATCAAGCCTCAAAAGGGGCATTTGATACATGGTTTAAAAGTGTTTCGGTTGAAGTTAAGCAAGATGGCATTAGTACCACCTCAATTTATCCTGCCATTGTTTATACGCGTATGAGCGCACCAACGCCGTGGATGCACCTTTTACCGGGTATGACTACCGATGATGCTGCGCATGTTATAGAGCGAGCCATTGTCGAAAAACCTTATGATATTTCGCCACCGTGGTTATGGTCGGCACAAGTTTCTGCGGTTTTAATGCCTACACCTGTCAAAAAATATATGGAGTTGGTGTTTAAGCTCACTAAAGACAGCGATGCGAGCATTCAAAGCGCAAAAAACGCAATTAAACAACGCTAATGCCTTGCTTTAATGCCAAAAACCTTAATTTTTGGGTCAATGAATTTGGCATTAAAGATTGTCATAGTGTGATTGCTAAGTTAAATCTTCATTGATAGAGAAATGCTTATGTCCACAGCCCTAGAACAACTTGCCGCCACCTTAAAAACCGACACCTCACAATTAAGCGGTTTAAGCTCCCTCGATAACGCACAGATTTTAACATTAAATACCTTAATAGAAACCGCGCAGCAAAAGCAACGTCAAATACTCAGCGATGCCATTGACGAAGGGTTGAGTTATGTACCTGCTTTATTGCGTGGTGCGGTTAAAGCGATTGTACGCGGTTAATTAAAAGGGTTTATATATGAGTAAGTTAGAAACCAGTGCTGAATTAATGAAAATAGGGCAGTTATTAGGCATCAAAAACAGTACCGAATTAGCTTTTTTAGAACAATTACCTTTAAGTGAATTAATTAAATTACGCACACTTACCACCGACAAACTATTTAACGATGGCCGAAAACTGTTCCAAAAACTAGCCTCAGCCAGTAAATTAATGCCTTTAGGAATTACCGCGAGTATTGGCGAAAAAGTCTTTGGTGCGATGTTGTGTGCGCGTATTGCCAGCGAAATGCCTTATCAACGTGCCATTGATTTATCTCAAAAAATGAGCGTGCCTTTTTTGGCTAAAGTGACCTTAGAGCTTGACCCACGCCGTGTTAAAGACATTATTCAAAATATGCCTTTAGATAAAATGCGCGCGGTAGCCAAAGAGTTACTTGCACAAAAGAATTTTATGATTATGGGTGGTTTTGTAGGCTTTATGAAGCCAGACAACCTAAAAACCATTTTAAATGATGTAGCAGACGAAGAAGCCTTATTACATATTGGCTTTTTTATTGAAGAAAAACATATTGTTAGCAATATTATGCGTATGTTACCTAAAGAAAGATTACGCAAACTGATTACTTATATGCGCCATCACAAAGACTTATGGCCTGAATCATTGGCCTTAATGGTGCATATTGAGGATGATTTAAAGCGTGAAATGGGTGATATTGCCGCCGCTGAGCATGAAGTGGTTTTGGATGATTTGATTCAAACCGTACATCGTTTAAGTTTATGGCAAGATGCTTTGCCGTTATTTGCTTGTATGTCGCCTAACACACAATACAAAGTGATTAATGTGCCAAGTATGCAACAGCATGACGTATTACAGGCAACTGTGTTACATACCGCTCAATATGACTTATGGTCAACCTTGTTACCGCTCATAGAATATATGACACCTACACAGCGACAAATTTTGGCGCAAGTAGTTGCAGAGCAAGAAGTAAATTTATTAAATCATATTATTACAGTGGCATATCAACAGCATTTATGGCAGCCTTTGTTTGATTTATTAGCTGCAATGTCTGACGCTGCTCAACAGCAAACAGCCCCAATTTTGCATAAATTATTAGCAACAGAAGGGCAGTTACAACAAAAATGGCAACCACTTATTGAGGCAAGACAACTTGGCCATTTGTTTGTTTAGGCTTCGACTCCGCTCAGCCACCAAGACTCCCGCTCAGCTAGACTAGGCTTGTAATGCACCCTGAGCCTGTCGAAGGGTGTTTTTAATCTTCTTTAACGTCCGCCTTGCGCTGCCACTCGTTATTACGAGTGGTTGCGCCTTCGTGTAAGGCTTGTTCGTTAATTAGCACTTTTTTAGGTGCGCGAACTTGAGCAAACAAGCCTAATCCTTCAATAACGGACGACAACAAGGCCGAATCGGCGCGTGGCGTTTCGCGTAAATGGTCGGCAATATCAAAATCATCTAAACCATACACTCGTGGCAATTGGCTTTCGTTTTCAACTACTACAAAAACAGGCAAATTTGCAGGAACTATGCGCCCTGCATTGCTTTTTTGACCTTTGTTATACGCCATTAACCTTGGGTGTGGTGCTTTGCGCCAGCGATAAATTAACGGTAAGTCGGGTGGTACATCGGCTAACTGTTGACGCTGCAAATCAATCACGCCTTGCCATTCTTGCTCATTAAATTGTTCGGGACGATTTTTTAACGCCCGTTGTAATTGTGCTTCTACATCGGCACGACTCACATGAACACTGCTTGGTGTTGCGCCAGCCCAAGAAAAATATAAACATTCGGGGGCAGGTGACCACTGCACCAAATGCCGATAACACTGCAAAACCGACACATTAGGCAAGGCTTGGCGTGTGGTTTTATTACGCTCGCGCTCTGGTATAGATAACATGAGTCGCTTAAAGACATTTTTTTTGTCGTTAATAGCGGCAATCTCGGTGCTTAAATCTTTATCCACCGCAATCCAACCTGACAAACGATAAGCGGTAGCAGGGTGCTGACCTTCTTGAAAATATAAGGTTTCAAACGCCCTCACCGATTTTTGTATAGCATCTTCGGCTTCTATATGTGTGACTGGAATAAGTTTTGGTGCTAAGCCATTGTTATTTAATGGAACTTCGTAAATGTCTATTTTAACAACACACGACATCCATACCTGATTAAAGTCATGTAATGCAGCCTGTAGCTGTGCAAAGGCTTCTCTTAATTCAAAAATCATAACTATTCTCTAATGTAAATTTTTATAGGACTGAAGCAGTTTGTTGTTATAAGCAGACTGCGTGGATTTTCTTTTGTTTAACTGACTGAATTTAATTATAAAAGCAGTAACAGTCAAACACAAACATACCTTATAGGCGCACAAATAATGTCATATATAGTACATATAACGTATTACATATTATAAATTACATAATATGATGTATGGAGCGCGAAAAATGCCTATTATAGTAGTTATTTAACATAATATACATTATGCGCTAAGTTATGTATGGCTATAATTTCTTAAAAAGAAGCTTGTTGTATGAGGTATTACACGACTAGGCTTTTATTCATTAATCACGAATAAAAAGCTTTTAAGATGGTTTTGAATTGTTTCGACAGGCTCAGTGTGCGCTTGGCCGTTTGTAGACTTTAAAACACTTGCTAATATTTTGCAAATCTACCCACAAACGGCTGATATTGTATCTTACGGCTTATGCCTTAATAACGCCAACAACTTCATAGCCTGACTCTTGTATTGCCAAAACTACATTGGTCTGAGTTGCATTTCCATCAAAGCGCACTGTTTGTGTTGCTTTATCTATTTGAACCTTGGCTTTGCTGTCTAACTCAGTTAAGGCTTGAGTAATCGCATTAACACAATGACCGCAGCTAATGCCTTTGACTTGAATAACAAACATTTTATGGCTCCTGTAAGGTGTAAGATGACTATAAACCTTACAACGATGGCAAGCTCAAGCGTTATTTAAATTTTTAAAAAGACTTGACCTTACCATCATGGTAAGGCTGATTCTGTGATGAGTCGTTTTTATTAGGATATCAACCATGAAAACATCAACCACCAATAGCCCCACAAATTCTTTATTGAGTCACTCATTACTCATACAAGGCATGACGTGCTCTTCTTGCGTGGCACGTATCGAAAAATCTCTACAAAAAATATCAGGCGTGCAACATGCTACAGTTAATTTAGCCACCGAAACCGCCACCATACAAAGCACATCAAATGTGACGAATGAACAATTAATTGCGGCGGTACAAAAAACAGGTTATCAGGCAACGGTGGCAAGAGACACCTCGATTAAAAATAACACCCAAGCCGATAGCGAGTTAATTAAAGTTATTGCAGGGCTTGTATTATCACTGCCACTCTTCGCGCCCATGTTGCTTAGCGTTTTTGGCATACACTGGATGCTTTCTGGTTGGGCACAGTGGCTATTGGCAACCGTTGTACAATTTTGGCTAGGTGCGCGTTTTTATAAGGCAGGATGGAAAGCATTAATTGCACTTACAGGCAACATGGATTTACTGGTCGCTTTAGGCACAAGCGCAGGCTATGGACTCAGTGTTTATCAGTTAATTTATGCAAATTCAGAAATGCCGCATTTATATTTTGAAGCCTCTGCGGTGGTTATTAGCCTCGTATTACTTGGAAAATGGCTCGAAACTCGTGCTAAACGTCAAACAGCGTCGGCAATTCGCGCCCTTCAAGCCCTTAAACCTGAGTTTGCACGTGTACGTCGCCAAGAAATCGAACAAGATATTGCTATTACACAAGTCATTATGGGTGATTTAGTGGTTGTTCGGGCTGGTGAGCGTGTCGCGGTTGATGGAATCATTAAAGAAGGCAGCAGCCATTTAGATGAGTCTTTTATTACAGGCGAAAGTTTGCCAGTTAGTAAAAATATTGGTGACACGGTGATTGGCGGCTCGATTAATAGTGATGGATTGTTAGTAGTTGAAGCCACCGCAATTGGCACAGAAAGCACCCTCTCTAAAATTATTCGTATGGTAGAAAATGCTCAAGCGGCTAAAGCCCCTATTCAACGCTTGGTGGATAAAGTCAGCGAAGTCTTTGTACCTGTGGTTATTTTAATTGCCCTTGCAACCTTTATTGCATGGTGGATAATTGGTGGCGACGTTCAAGTGGCTATTATTAACGCGGTGGCGGTATTAGTGATTGCTTGCCCTTGTGCGCTTGGTTTGGCTACGCCCACAGCCATTATGGCAGGCACAGGCGTTGGTGCGCAGCATGGTATTTTGATTAAAGATGCCGAAGCCTTAGAAACGGCTCATCGTGTTAGTTTGGTTGCTTTTGACAAAACAGGCACGCTCACCGAAGGCAAACCAAGAGTTGTTGAATTAAAAGCAATTAATGAGGATATAAACGCCCTATTACATTTGGCCGCCTCTTTGCAAACGGGTAGCGAACATCCTTTAGCGCGTGCTGTGCTTGATAAATCACAGGAGCTTTCTATAAAAGCTAGTCCTGTTACCGAGTTTAAAACACTGGCAGGACGCGGCATTACGGGGCGTATAGATAGTGCGTTTTTATATTTAGGTAATAGTCGTTTAATGCAAGAACTAGGTGTGGATATAAGCTCTGTGGCGACCATGACTCAAGATTGGACGCAACAAGGGCGCACTGTGTCTTGGTTGGCCTGTGGGGAGTCTGCGGCTATTAATTTGGTGGGTGTATTTGCCTTTGGCGACCAAATTAAAGCCAATGCGCAACAAGCGATAGCACAATTACAAGCCATTGGTATTAAAACAGCTCTTATTACAGGTGACAATATAGGCAGTGCAACCATGGTGGCACAAAAATTAGGCATTGATAACATTATGGCTGATGTGTTGCCTGCCGATAAAGCCAATATTGTTAATGATTTTAAACAACAAGGCTATGTGGTGGCGATGGTAGGTGACGGTATTAATGATGCCCCTGCACTCGCCACCGCCGATGTAGGCATTGCCATGAGTACGGGTACAGATGTTGCTATGCACACCGCAGGTATTACCCTAATGCAAGGTAATCCAGCCTTAGTTGCCGATGCCTTAGATATTTCTAGGCGCACTTACAACAAAATAAAGCAAAACTTATTTTGGGCTTTTATTTACAACTTGGTAGGTATTCCGTTAGCGGCGATGGGTTTATTAAATCCTGTGATTGCAGGCGCAGCGATGGCTTTTAGTAGTGTGAGTGTAGTGTCTAATGCCCTATTGTTACGCCGTTGGCGGCCTGTTAGTTCATTAAAGGGGGCTAAAGTATGAATATTGGAGCTACTGCAAAAAAAGCAGAGATTTCGGCCAAAATGATTCGTTATTACGAAAGCATTGGCTTGTTGCCCCAAAGCAGACGCAGTGAGGCAGGTTATCGTCTTTATAATGATAAAGACCTACACCTATTACGTTTTATTAAACGCGCTAGAGGTCTAGGTTTTTCGATGCCCCATATCAAAGAATTGCTGTCATTATGGCAAGACCAACAACGTGCTAGTGCCGATGTTAAAGCCATAGCTCAACATCATATTAACGAATTACAACAACGTATTACCGCATTAACAGAAATGTGTGAAACCTTAAATCATCTGGCCACTTGCTGTCATGGTGACCAACGGCCAGACTGCCCTATTTTAAAAGGGCTTGAAGGATAGAATTGAGCTACATAAAAAGAATATTAAACAGGTATTTTTGTGATTCTTGCTGTTTTATATGCCTATTTATTTACTAAACAACAGTTATATGCTTTGGTATATAACGTTTTCTTAACTTTTATGCGTTTGAGTGATAAGATTCGCTCACCGTTTTTCTTAAGCCTGACTTTATTTATATAACGTCTTCTTAGTAAAGAGCCAGCATCAAGCCAGCTCAGACTCTTAGTTAATATGAGGAAACTATCGTGCTAGAAGCCTATCGTAAACACGTTGCCGAACGCGCCGCCCAAGGCGTGCCACCAACTCCACTTAATGAGCAACAAACTGCCGATTTAGTGGAATTATTAAAAAATCCTCCTGCGGGTGAAGAAGCCTTTTTGGTTGATTTATTAGAAAACCGCGTGCCTGCGGGCGTTGACCCAGCGGCTTATGTTAAAGCAGCATTTTTAGCTGCTATTACCAAAGGCGAAGCAACTTCTCCTTTAGTTGATGTAAAACACGCCGTTAAATTGTTAGGTACGATGTTAGGCGGTTACAATGTTCAACCGCTAGTTAGCTTATTAGATAGAGCTGATTTGGCTGCCGATGCCGTTGCTGCCTTAAAAAACACCTTGCTAATGTTTGATGCGTTTCATGATGTTGAAGAAAAATCCAAAGCAGGCAATGCCTTTGCTAAAGAATTAATTCAATCATGGGCAGATGCAGAGTGGTTTACTAACCGTCCAGAAGTGCCACAAAAATTAACCGTGACTGTATTTAAAGTAACTGGCGAAACCAACACTGACGACTTGTCTCCTGCACAAGACGCATGGAGCCGTCCAGATATTCCTTTACATGCTAACGCCATGCTCAAAAATGCACGTGATGGTATTTTTCCAGATCAAGCAGGTACTTTAGGCCCAGTTAAGCAAATCGAAGCCTTAAAAGCTAAAGGTCATACTGTTGCTTATGTAGGTGATGTTGTTGGTACAGGCTCAAGCCGTAAATCAGCCACTAACTCAGTATTGTGGTTTACAGGCGACGACATTCCTTACATTCCCAACAAGCGTGATGGTGGCGTGTGTATTGGTAGCAAAATCGCCCCTATCTTCTTTAATACCATGGAAGATGCAGGCGCACTGCCCTTTGAAGCCGATGTTGCTAATCTTAATACAGGCGATGTTATCGACATCTACCCATACGAAGGCAAAATCACCAAAAACGGTACCGATGAAGTTTTAAGCACCTTTGAATTAAAATCTCAAGTATTGTTAGATGAAGTTCGTGCAGGTGGCCGTATTAACCTCATCATTGGTCGTAGCTTAACCACTAAAGCCCGTGAGTCTTTAGGTTTGGCTCCTTTAGCTTTGTTCCGTCAGCCAGTTCAACCAGCCGATACAGGCAAAGGCTTTACCTTGGCACAAAAAATGGTGGGTAAAGCGTGTGGCGTAACAGGTATTCGTCCTGGTACGTACTGCGAACCCAAAATGACTACCGTTGGCTCACAAGACACCACTGGCCCAATGACACGTGATGAGCTAAAAGATTTGGCTTGCTTAGGCTTCTCTGCTGATTTAGTCATGCAGTCTTTCTGTCATACAGCCGCTTATCCAAAACCAGTTGACGTGCAAACTCATCATACTTTACCTGATTTTATTATGAATCGTGGTGGCGTGAGTTTACGTCCGGGTGATGGCATTATTCATAGCTGGTTAAACCGTATGTTGTTGCCTGATACTGTAGGTACAGGTGGTGACTCTCATACCCGTTTCCCTCTTGGCATCTCCTTCCCTGCGGGTTCTGGCTTAGTAGCGTTTGCTGCGGCTACAGGTGTTATGCCTTTAGATATGCCTGAATCGGTATTAGTACGTTTTACAGGTACTATGCAACCTGGTATTACTTTACGTGATTTGGTTCATGCCATTCCTTATGCAGCTATTCAACGTGGTGACTTAACCATCGAGAAAAAAGGCAAAAAGAACATTTTTAATGGCCGTGTATTAGAAATCGAAGGTTTAGAAGATTTAACTGCTGAGCAAGCCTTTGAATTATCTGATGCTTCTGCGGAGCGTTCTGCCGCAGGTTGCTCGATTACTTTGAGCGAAAAATCCGTTGCTGAATACTTAACCTCTAACATCACCATGTTAAAGTGGATGATTGCTAACGGTTATGGCGATGCGCGTACGATTGGTCGTCGTGTAGAGGCTATGGAAGCATGGTTGGCTAATCCTGTGTTGTTACGTGCCGATAAAGATGCAGAATATGCCGCCGTATATGAAATCAACATGAGCGAAATCAAAGAACCTATTCTTTGCTGTCCAAATGACCCAGATGACGCTAAATTGTTGTCAGACGTAGCAGGTCAAAAAATTGATGAAGTGTTTATTGGTTCTTGTATGACTAACATTGGTCACTTCCGTGCGGCTGGTAAGTTATTAGAAAAAGTTGAAGGTGGCTCTTTAAGCACTCGTTTATGGATTGCACCTCCGACCAAAATGGACGAGCATCAACTCAAAGAAGAAGGCTACTACAACATTTATGGTCGTGCTGGTGCGCGTACCGAAATGCCTGGTTGCTCTTTGTGTATGGGTAACCAAGCCCGTGTTGCTCCTAATAGCACCTGCGTATCTACCTCAACACGTAACTTCCCTAACCGTTTAGGTCAAGGGGCTAATGTGTTTTTGGCTTCGGCTGAGTTAGCCTCTGTTGCTGCTGTGATGGGTAAATTGCCAACGGTTGCCGAATACATGGAATATGCTAATACCATTAATTCTATGTCTTCTGAGATTTACACCTACTTAAACTTTGACCGTATGAACCGTATGAGTGAATACACTGCTCAAGCGGACAAAATTAATGTAGCGCAGTTGACTTAATGATTTTAGGGGGATGGTTCATCTCCCCTAATAAGTCAGAAAAAGCCTGTTGAAAAACAGGCTTTTTTCTTCGTAGGGGGCATGATTGCACCCATCGTCTAATGACGCACCCTTTTTGTCGAAAACAGGACGCAATTTGCGTATAAGGCGCAACCACACGCCCCTACTACTGTCGTTGTTCTAAAACTCGACTAATATCCTCCGCACTGTGACGCTCTGCCAACATCACTTCACCCCATGTACAATTAACGATTTTGCCGCGTTGAACCGCCTTGCGTTGTTTAATTGCTTTTGCCCAACGTTGTACGTGTTTATAACTGACAACATCCAAAAACTCTGCCGCATTATATAGCTTACCTAGAACCAAGCTGCCATACCAAGGCCAAATCGCTATATCGGCAATGCTGTATTCGTCACCTGCAACAAAAGTGTTTATGGCCAATTGTTTATCAAGCACATCGAGCTGACGTTTAATTTCCATGGTAAAACGATTAATAGGATACTCAAACTTTTGCGGTGCATAAGCATAAAAGTGGCCAAAACCACCACCCAAATAAGGAGCAGAGCCTTGTAGCCAAAATAACCAACTCAACACGGTGGCGCGATCTTGACCGCTTGGTGGCATAAAATGACCAAACTTTTCGGCCAAATAAAGCAAAATAGCACCCGATTCAAACACATTAATCGGTGTATCGCCTGAATGGTCAACTAAAGCAGGAATTTTTGAGTTTGGATTGATGTCAACAAAACCACTCGAAAACTGGTCGCCTTGTATAATATGAATCAAGTGTGCGTCATACTCCGCCTCTACAATACCCAACGCGAGCAATTCCTCCAACAAAATGGTTATCTTTTGGCCATTAGGTGTACCCATCGAATAAAGCTGTAAAGGGTGAACGCCGACAGGCAAGGCTTTTTCATGCGTAGCACCCGAAGTTGGTCGATTGATACTGGCAAAAGCCCCGCCGCTATTGTTATCAACTGCCCATACTTTAGGGGGGACATATTCTGTTGTCATTTTTTTGCCTCTTTGTCAAAAATCACCACATCAAATCATCAGGAATCTGATAATTAGCATAAGGGTCTTCTTCTTCGGGAGTTTGTGTGTTTGTTTTAGCTTGCGCTTGATTAAGTACAACCACTAATGCAGCATCACGCATCGCAATTTTTGCGGCCACAGGCGCAGGGACTAATTCATAAGCCTCCGCAAAGCGCACCACCGCAATTTGACCTTTGGCCAATTGGTTAAGTAATAACGCACTAACATAGAGTTTTTTGATTTTTTTATCATCCGTAAATTGATAGGCGGTGTCTGCGCCTTTTCTATCAATTTTATTGGTTTCGATAAGTTGTTTGATTTGAGCCACAATGGCCTTTTTTTCTTGTTCTTCTTTGCGTTGTAAATTTAATAATCTATCGCGTTCGGCTTTTTCGGCCATCGCTTTTTGTACCGCTTCTTTGGTTTCGTCTTTAGCGTTTTTACCTGCTTCTAACTGTTGCTGATGGACTTTTTTGGCGCGTTTAGCATCGGCTAAACCCGATTTTAAGAGTTGGGCTTTTAAAGAATTAGACATAATGGCACTAAGGGTTTATCAAAAGTTAAACATCAATGATAAACCGCTTGAGCAAAACAAGAAATACTAAAAATTAGTAAATGCCCTGAGACAGGCTCTGGGCACATCTTTACGCTGGCTGAGCGGAGTCGAAGCCCAATTAATGTACCGTTTGATTAAAAATCGTTTCTGCACTTAAACCTTCACGCATTAAAATTTCACGTAGTCTTTTTAACGCATCAACCTGTATTTGGCGCACTCGTTCACGGGTTAAGCCAATTTGTTCACCTACATCTTCTAAGGTGGCCGCTTCAAATCCTGCCAATCCAAAACGACGCATTAACACTTCGCGTTGCCGTTCGGGTAACAATTCTAACCAATGCTCTAAACTGTGGCTTAATTCATCATTTTGAATTTCGTCCGCAGGATCTAAGGTTTGTGGATCAGATAAGGTATCGAGTAGACTTTTTTCGCCATCCTCATTAAAAGAGCTATCAATAGAGGTGACTCTTTCGGTGAGTCCTAACATATGTTCTACGGTAGCGATGGGTTTGTCTAATAACTTAGCGATTTCTTCGGCACTGGGTTCGTGGTCTAGTTTTTGACTTAATTCACGCGCAGCGCGTAAATATAAATTTAACTCTTTGACAATATGAACGGGCAGACGCACGGTGCGTGTTTGACTCATTAAGGCGCGTTCGATGGTTTGACGTATCCACCATGTGGCGTAAGTCGAAAATCTAAAGCCTTTTTCGGGGTCAAATTTTTCTACGGCATGAATTAAGCCTAGGTTACCCTCTTCAATTAAGTCTAAAAAAGACATACCTCGATTACTGTAACGGCGTGCAATTTTAACCACTAAGCGTAAATTGCTTTCTATCATACGTTGACGCGCACTTTCTACGCCATCACGCGCTAATCTGGCAAAATAAACTTCTTCTTCGGCAGATAATAACGGTGAAATACCAATGTCATGCAAATACAACTGTGTGGCATCTGTGGCATGAGAAACGGTTTTTTTAGATGTTACTTTATGTGGTGCCATGATAAGCCTCCCCCCTAAAGGGTTTATATGAAGACTTACGCTGCACTTTTAAGTGCGTAAGCCTTTATGAAGGCATGACAACAAAATAGCTTGTATTTTGAGGCTGGGCTTTTTACTTACTGCAAAAAGCCCTAAAAGGCTGTTTATTTTGGCAAGATGGTCAGTGGGTCAATGGGTTTTCCTTTGTAACGAATCTCAAAATGCAGTTTGTCTTTGTCTGTTCCTGTTGACCCAACTTCGGCAATCGTTTGCCCTAATTTTAATTTCTGCCCTTCGGTGGCGATGAGTCGGTCGTTATGAGCATAAGCGGTAATGTATTCGTCGTTGTGACGTACAATTAATAACTTACCGTAACCTACCAAACCTTCACCTGCGTAAACAACAACGCCATCTGCGGCTGCTTTGACGATGTCTCCGCGTTTGCCTGAAATATCAATACCTTTGCTTCCAACGCCTTCGGTACTAAACCGCTTGAGCAATGAACCAGTCATTGGCCAAGCCCAAGTTAGTGAACCATTTTTTACGGTGTCTTGCACGTTTGTCCCGACAGACGGTGTAGTTTTAGCGACTGTTTCGGCTGGCTTTTTAATGTCAACTGTGGTCGGCTTGGTGCTAGGTAAGGGTTTTGCGGTTATTTTAGTGCTTTCAATGGCTTGCGTTTTGGTTGACGTTGAAGACGCATTTTCGTCTTCTAATACTAATTTTTGGTCAACATAAATAGTATATTTTTCATCGAGTTTGTTAAGACGACCTAATTCTTTATAGTCTTTGTCATTACGCATCGCGATTGAATACAAGGTATCACCTGCTTTTACACGGTAATAAGGATAACTCAAAGGCGGTAATGGCTGTTTAACAACCACGGCATCGGTGACATTACTATCCGAAGGACTTTTAGAAATAGTGCTACAAGCAGCCAGTACAGAAATTGCGAGAGCCGATACAAACCATTTGCTTGGTTGCTTAACGTAAAACATAAAAAACACCTAATTAAAATTGCGCGATTTAGCGTGTGCCTGAAACCAGTTTTGCAACGGAGGCAAGGCTTCATGGCTGGTTAAGTCAGTTTGCAAAGGCGTAAGGCTAACATAACCTTGCTCAATTGCCTGAAAATCAGTTTCGTGTTCACAGGCAACGGGTTTACCCATTAAGCCAATCCAATACACGGCACGACCACGTGGGTCATGGCTTTTTTGTACCGACAAGCCCCGTTGTCTTTTGCCTAAACGGGTTAAACGATAACCTTTAATAGCGTCTAAGCTAATATCGGGTACATTCATGTTGATGATGTTATGCGTTGGTAAAGCTAATTCATGCCAATGTTCAATGAGTTGTTTGACTAACTCAGCGGCAACCGCAAAAGCCTCAGGACTGGTATGATGTTTTACCTTGTCCCCTGCCAACGACACCGCTAGGGCAGGCTTACCTAAAAAGCGGCCTTCGAGTGCTGCACCTACAGTACCTGAGTAAATCACATCATCACCCAAATTTGCCCCTGAGTTAATGCCCGTCACCACAAAATCAGGTTCATCATCGGCAAAAAATCCATTTAATGCTAAATAGACACAGTCAGCAGGTGTGCCGTTAACCGACCAAAAGCCGTTATCAAGCTGTATGGGGCGCAAAGGTCTATCTAAGGTTAAGGCACTCGAATAGCCACTACGCTCAGATTCGGGTGCCATGACGGTCACTTTAGCAATGGTGCTTAAGGCTTTTGCTAAAGCCACTAAACCCGGTGCCAAAACACCATCATCATTACTGAGTAAAATGTGCATATAAACTACCTATGATACAGGAACCAAAAATACCACAGCATGGGCTTCTATCCCCTCTTGTCGTCCAACAAAACCAAGTTTTTCGGTAGTCGTGGCTTTAATACTCACTTGCTCTAGCTCACTTTGTAAGTCAGAGGCAATACATTGCTGCATGGTATTAATAAACCGCGCCAATTTAGGCTTTTCGGCCAAAATAGTGAGGTCACAATTACCTAACTGATAACCTTTGGTTTTGACTAAAGCAAACACTTGGCGCAACAAGGCGCGGCTATCAGCATTTTTGTAGGTGTTATCGGTGTCAGGAAAATGCTTACCAATATCACCTAAAGCCAATGCACCCAACAAAGCATCACATAAGGCGTGTAAAGCCACGTCACCATCAGAATGGGCAATTAAGCCTTGGTTATGTGGAATTTTAACACCACCTAGTGTTACAAAATCACCGTCACCAAACTTATGTACATCAATACCATGACCTATACGCGGATACTTCATGTTGTTTGTTGCCCTAATAAATATTCGGCCAATAATAAATCGGCAGGATAGGTGATTTTTAAATTATCGTGCGAGCCTGTAATTAATTTTGGCTGATAACCAAGCAATTCAACGGCGGATGCTTCGTCTGTGACCATTAGTTGCTGTAGTTTTGCTTGTTTAAGTGCTTGATATAAAACACTAAACCTAAACATTTGCGGGGTAAAAGCTTGCCACAATTGTTGACGTGGTACTGTAGCAATAATGTGATTTTTAGCATCGGCTTGTTTAATGGTGTCTGTTACAGGATGCCCTAAAATGCCGCCAATGCTATCATTTTGCAAAGTAGTAATTAAATTTTGTATATCACTTAAACGTACACAAGGACGCGCAACATCGTGTACTAATACCCAATCATTGGGGTTGGCTTGGGCTGCAATAGCGTCTAATCCTGCTAAAACCGAGTCAGCACGTTCTGCCCCACCCTCACAAAAAACGATTTTTGAGCGGTGGTTAAAATTAAGGGTATGTGCGGTGTTATCTTGAGGATGAATAGGCACAATAATTTGCTTAATTTGCGGCACTAAACTTAGGCGATTAAGAGTGCATTCCATGACCGTATGACCTAATAACGGCAAATATTGTTTAGGAATGTGACTCCCAAAACGTGACCCTTTTCCTGCGGCGGGTACAATTAACCAATAATTCAATCTATTCACTCGAAGGCTTTGGGGTGGCGGTGACTAAAAAAAACGTTTCGCCTTCTTGAATCATGCCTAAATCTGAACGTGCATGGCCTTCAATGGCTTCGGTACCACTTTTTAAATCATCGACTTCGGCTTGTAAAATACGGTTACGCTCGGCTAGTTTTTTATTTTGTGCTTTTTGGTTTGCAACTTCTTCTTTAATTTGCTGAGTATCTAAAATACCGCCATCACCCATCCACAACAAAGATTGCAGCACGCAAAAAATGATAGCAGAAATAAGAAATAATACTCGACCAAAAAAAGACGTTAGCATGATGATATGAACTTATGTTGTATTAGGTGCTAGAGGCGTGGATATTTTGATTTAGCCCTCACCCCAACCCTCTCCCAACGGGAGAGGGAGTTAGAGTCCCATTATTTGTAATAACGAAATTCTGCGGTGCCACGATATGCCGCCAAACCATCCAATTCTTGCTCAATACGCAACAATTGGTTGTATTTAGAGACACGGTCAGAGCGACACAAAGAACCCGTTTTGATTTGGCCAGCAGCAGTCGCAACGGCTAAATCAGCAATAAAGGCATCTTCGGTTTCGCCAGAACGGTGCGAGATAACCGTGCTATAGTTATTTTTCTTGGCCAAATAAATAGCTTCTAAGGTTTCGGTGAGTGTGCCAATTTGATTAAATTTAATCAAAATGGAGTTAGCCACACCTTCGTTAATACCACGTTGTAATATAGCAGGATTGGTCACAAATAAATCGTCACCGACTAATTGCACTTTTTGGCCAATTTTATCGGTTAAAACTTTCCAACCAGCCCAGTCAGATTCGTCCAAGCCGTCTTCAATCGAAATAATAGGATATTGACGTGTTAAGCCTGCTAAGTATTCGGCAAAACCTTCGGAATCAAAGGACTTGCCTTCGCCTTCTAAATTATAGCGGCCATCTTGGTAAAACTCACTTGCGGCACAATCTAAGGCTAACATGACGTTTTCGCCTGCTTTGTAGCCAGCTTTGTCGATTGCTTGCATAATGATTTGTAAGGCTTCTTCGTTGGTGCGTAAATTAGGGGCAAAGCCGCCTTCGTCACCCACATTGGTATTTAAGCCTTGTGCTTTTAATACGCTTTTGAGTGCATGAAATACTTCTGCACCACAACGTAAGGCATCAGCAAAGGAGCTAAAGCCAACAGGCTCAATCATAAATTCTTGAATATCAACGGTATTGTCGGCATGTTCACCGCCATTGATAATATTCATCATCGGGACGGGCATAGTAAAAATAGTTTGATTATTTAAACTGGCAATATATTCATATAAAGGCACTTTTTTCTCGGCTGCTGCGGCACGCGCACACGCCAAAGAAACCGCCAACATAGCGTTAGCACCAAGTTTACTTTTTGCCTCTGTACCGTCTAAGGCAATCATAGCGCGGTCAAGTTCTGACTGAGAAAATACCGAGCGTCCGACTAATAACTCACGAATTTGGGTATTAACATTAGCAACTGCTTTTAATACGCCTTTACCTAAATAGCGTTTGGCATCTTTGTCACGTAATTCTAAGGCTTCACGCGAGCCTGTAGATGCACCACTCGGCGCGCAACCGCGTCCCATTACACCAGACTCTAAAAATACATCGGCTTCGATGGTCGGATTACCACGAGAATCTAAAATCTCACGGGCGCGAATATCAATAATTTGGCTCATTATCAAAGCTCCTTTAATGGGTATCTAGTACGGGAAAGTTTTTTACTAAGTCATCAATCGCTTTAATTTGACTTAAAAAGCCTTCTAGTTGCGATAAACGTAAGGCACAGGGCCCATCACATTTAGCATTTTCGGGTTCGGGATGCGCTTCTAAAAACAAACCTGCCAAACCAACGGCCATGCCTGCACGCGCCAACTCAGTGACTTGGGCGCGACGACCTCCTGCGGCATTAGGCAAACCACCGGGCATTTGTAAGGCGTGAGTTACATCAAAAAAGACCGGATAACCCATGTCTTTCATCGTGCCAAAGCCCAACATATCAACCACTAAGTTGTTGTAACCAAAACTACTGCCACGCTCACACAAAATGAGTTTGTCGTTACCTGCTTCGTTACACTTTTGCAAAATGTGTTTCATTTCTTGTGGCGCTAAAAACTGGGCTTTTTTAATGTTGATAATTGCGCCTGTTTTGGCCATTGCTGCGACTAAATCGGTTTGACGCGATAAAAAAGCTGGCAGTTGAATAATGTCACACACGTCGGCTACTGCTTGTGCCTGATATGGTTCGTGTACGTCAGTAATAATAGGTACGTTAAATTGGCTTTTAATTTCTTGAAAAATTTTAAGCCCTTCGTCTAGGCCAGGCCCACGATAAGAGTTAATAGATGAGCGGTTGGCTTTATCAAAAGAGGCTTTAAAAACGTAAGGAATACCGAGTTTTTGGGTTACGTTGACATAGCTTTCGCAAATACGCATTGCCATATCGCGTGATTCTAAAACGTTCATGCCGCCAAAGAGTACAAACGGTAAATCATTACCCATTTGTATTTTATTAAGCTGAATTATTTTTTGACTCATGTTTATGCACTCAATTATTTTTTTAAACGTCCACTGAGCGTAGTCGATGTGGTTTCGACAACGCTCAACCATCACTTATTTATCAGTTATTTTTTAGCTTTAATAGCGGCTGTAATAAAACTACTAAATAATGGATGGCCACCACGCGGTGAGCTAGTAAATTCGGGGTGAAATTGACACGCGACAAACCACGGATGGTCGGCAATCTCAATCATTTCGACTAAGCTCATATCGGCACTACGACCAGATACAATTAATCCTGCTTCGATAAGTCGGTCAACATATTGATTGTTAACCTCAAAACGGTGGCGGTGACGTTCAATAATGGTGTCTTGGCCATAAATTTGGTGTGCTTTAGTATCTGCTTGTAAATGACACGGTTGTGCACCTAAGCGCATCGTACCACCCAAATTAGAATCTTCGGTACGAGTTTCTAACTCACCGTTTTCGTTAATCCATTCGGTAATTAAACCAATGACAGGATGTTGAAAATGCGCTTTTTTGGTAAATTCGGTTGAGTACGCACCTGCCAATTTGGCCACATGACGCGCATATTCAATCACAGCTAACTGCATACCCAAACAAATACCTAAATACGGTACTTTGTTTTCGCGGGCATATTTAATGGCTAAAATTTTGCCTTCTGTACCTCTGTCGCCAAAACCACCAGGAACAAGAATCGCATCAGCAGAAGCTAAACGACTCACGCCCTGTTCTTCTAAAGACTCGGCATCTACATAATCGATTTTAACTTTAGTATGATGTTGAATGCCTGCGTGTAATAAGGCTTCGTTTAGTGATTTATAGGCATCAGGTAATTCTACATATTTACCTACCATCGCAATAGTTACTTGTTGTTTTGGGTGCAAAACACCGTCAACAACCGCATCCCAATCACTTAAATCGGCAGGTAAACACTTCCAACCAAAACGCTCTAATACAAAGTCATCTAAACCCTGTTCGCTAAACTTGCGTGGAATTTGGTAAATACTTTGGGCATCTTCGGCCAAAATAACCGCGCGTGATTCTACATTAGTTGAGTTGGCAATTTTTTGGCGCGACTCTTCAGGAATCGTATGGTCTGAGCGGCAAATTAAAATATCGGGTAGCAATCCAATCGAGCGTAATTCTTTAACCGAGTGTTGTGTGGGCTTAGTTTTAGTTTCGCCTGCGGAGGCAATATAAGGCACTAAGGTTAAGTGCATTAATAACGAACCTTGAAAGCCTAACTCAACACGCATTTGGCGTACTGCTTCCATAAATGGCATGGCTTCGATGTCGCCTGCGGTGCCACCAATTTCGATAATGGCAATATCGTAGCCTTTAGAGCCTTGACGAATACGATCTTTAATCATATCGGTAATATGAGGAATAACTTGGACGGTTGCTCCCAAATAATCGCCACGACGTTCTTTTTGAATGACATCTAAGTAGATGCGACCACTGGTAAAGTTATTATTTTGGGTCATTTTGGAGCGACGTAAAAAACGCTCGTAATAACCTAAATCGAGGTCTGTTTCTGCGCCATCTTCTGTGACAAAAACTTCGCCATGTTGATAGGGACTCATGGTACCTGGATCAACATTAATATAAGGATCCATCTTGGTCATGGTGACTCGTAGGCCACGCGCTTCAAGCAATGTGGCTAATGAAGCGGCAGAAATGCCCTTACCAAGTGAAGAAACAACACCGCCTGTGACAAAAATATACTTAGTCATGAAAAACCTAGACTGATTATGCGATGAAGACTTACGCATTGCACCGCAATTAGTGCGTTTTGCGAGCATAAGGCCGTTGAAAACGGTTGAAATGCGAACAAATAAGCAATAACCGCGTAAGTCCCAACAAAAAAAGGAATGACGCGGATTCTATCAGGACAAGCGTTTTGGCTCAATAAAATAAAAAACCCACATGATGTGGGTTTTAAAATAGACTGACGCATTGCATTGCAATTAGCGCGTTTTGCGAACACAAAACCGTTAAAAACGGTTTCAGTGTGAACAAATAAGCGATAACCGCGTCAGTCTTAAAAAGTTAAACGTCCTTGTTTAGGCCATCCTTTGCCTTAAATACAGCCTTCCTTTGTGTTAATTAGAACTTGTGTTCTATGCCTACGCCTAATGTGTCTTCTGTTGTATCAGTTGTAGAACCAACTTTAGTTTGCTCTTTCATGCTGTACCAACCAAATACTTTAGCTTTAGAGCTCAGTTTGTAATCAGCACCAACCGATGTTAAAGTTTTTTGTGATGTTTTGCCGTTAGTTAGGTTGTTGGTGTCGTTATCAGCAACGCTATACTGTGCTTTTAACTCAACATCGCCCATTTTATAGGCAGCACCAACTAGATACGCTGTTTCCTCTTCCTTTTTGACTGTATTTTCGGTTGTGTTATACAACGCATTCAAGGTTAAATCTGCTACTTTGTAAGAAGCAACCAAACGCATCGTATCTAACTCACCAGCAGTAATTGTGGATGCTTTCCCATCAACATTGCTATCCATTGCTAACGCCAAATATAAGCCTAACTCATCATTGTTATGAACAATCGACAAAGATGTACCCGCAGATGCGGCATCTTGAGTTTGTGCCATCACATTAAATTCAGTGTTCATAAATTTGGGCGATTCATACGCCAACACATTATTTAAACGATTTTCGGCAGCGATGGTATATTTCATGTCGCCAGCATAATCATTAAATAAATCGACTTTACCTTGAGCTTCTTTTAAGTAGCTATCAAAGCGACCCATTTTAACTGTACCAAGTGATTGGTGCTTTAAACCTAAAAAGCGGTTACGTTGACCTAAGTCTGTGCCATCACCTTCAGCAGTCACTTCCCATTCAATACCGTAAATAGCACTCAGATTGGCAGTTAACTCGTCTTCTCCTTTAACACCAAAACGTGAGGCATTTGAGGTCATTTGAGTTTTTTCTGTGCTAACACCACCTGTCTCAGCCTTCATGGATTCTGCGGAAATATTAATTTTGCCATAAACTTTTGGTGCTGCATTAGCAACAGGAGCAATAAAGGCAGCAGCAACAGCTAAAGCAATAAGATTACGTTTCATGGGGTGAGTCTCCTCAGACCTAGTTTAAAAATTAATCACTACAACAACTCAAGACTTGAACTTATTTTCAAGTCTCTAACTTGGTGGCGATTATTAGGTTTGAAGATGACAGAAACGTGTCTTTTATATGACAGTTTGATGAAAGCGTTAATAAACACTGACAATATGAAGGGTTTAGTTACGTTTTTAGGGTTGCTTTTAAAATAAATATTTTAGAAACGCCCTTCGACTCCGCTCAGGGTACGCTTTCGCGCTGACTGAGCGAAGTCGAAGTCTTTTAGATTAGGCTTTAGGCAAGGTAACACCTAATTGCCCTTGATATTTACCACCTCTGTCTTTGTAAGACGTTTCACATTCTTCGTCCGATTCAAAAAACAGCATTTGTGCTACGCCTTCATTGGCATAAATTTTGGCAGGTAAATTAGTGGTATTAGAAAACTCTAAGGTCACATGGCCTTCCCATTCAGGCTCTAAAGGTGTGACATTCACAATAATGCCACAACGCGCATAGGTCGATTTTCCTAAACAAATCGTCAATACATTACGCGGAATTTTAAATAATTCAACGGTACGCGCTAAAGCAAACGAGTTGGGCGGAATAATACACACGTCATCGACAATATCCACAAAGCTTTTTTCGTCAAAGTTTTTGGGGTCAACGGTGGCGGAATAAACATTGGTAAACACTTTAAACTCACGCGCACAACGCACATCATAACCATAGCTAGATACGCCATACGAAATGATTTTCTCGCCATCTTTCATACGCACTTGATTGGCTTCAAAGGGGCTAATCATGCCGTGTTCTTGCGCCATGCGCTTAATCCATTTGTCTGATTTAATAGTCATGTTTGTTATCCAAAAAAGTTAAAGAGTATGGACATTTTGCATTTGCCCTCACCTAGACCGTTTATCACTAATAATTACCTTTCGACTACGCTCAAGGTGCGTGTTTGTTGGTTGAGCGAAGTCGAAACCATAAAGGATTTTATTTTCCAAAAAATGCCATAATACGATTACGGGGAACACTGTCTTCTAAAGCTAATTTAGCGGCAATTTTACGCGCTATTTCGGTGTACATTGCGCTAATTTTGCCATGAGGTTCAGCTAAAACGGTGGGTTTTCCTGCGTCGGTTTGTTCTCTAATAGCTTTATCTAGCGGTAATTGGCCTAAAAGTTCGGTTTGATAGTCTTTGGCAATGCGTTCACCGCCACCTGCCCCAAAAATTGCATCGGCATGACCACAATTAGAACAAATATGCAGCGACATATTTTCGACCACACCTAAGACGCGAATATTGACTTTTCTAAACATTTCTATGCCTTTTTTGGCATCCAATAAGGCAATATCTTGCGGTGTTGTCACAATGACTGAACCAACCACAGGAATACGCTGCGACAACGTAAGCTGAATATCACCTGTTCCCGGTGGCATATCAATAATTAAATAGTCTAAATCGTGCCATGCCGTTTGGCCAAATAGTTGAATCAGTGCGCCAGTAGCTTTGGGGCCACGCCATACAATAGGCGTGTTGTCATCGCCTGTTAAAAAGCCTATCGACATCACTTGTAAGCCATAAGCCTCTAAAGGAATAAAAGCATTATCGTGAATCTTTGGCGTTTGACCGCTTAAGTTAAGCATTGTGGGTTGGCTAGGCCCATAAATATCGGCATCTAATAAGCCGACACGCGCCCCTTCTTGCGCCAAGGCTAAGGCTAAATTGACGGCAGTGGTCGATTTACCTACACCACCTTTGCCAGAAGCCACCGCAATCACATTTTTTATAGGAGGAACACCTTCTACGCCTTCTTGTGGTTTGGCACGAGGTACATCAAGCTGCAAACGTACCAAAACTTGTGTTGCGCCTGTTTTTTCTTGAATAGCGGTGCTTAATTGTTGCTCTAAAGCACGACCTAAACTGGCAAAAGGATAAGGCAAAGTAATAACAACCTGCACTTGTTCATTATCAATGGTAATGGACTCAACCAGCTGGCCATAATCACGATTTAAGTAGGGGTCTTGATGCTGTTTAAGGGCAGCTTCCACTTTTGAGCGGGAAATGGACATAAAAATGACTCAATAAGGCACAAAATTTTAGTTACCAATTCTTTGGACTTACACGGTTATCGCTTGTTTGTTCACTAAGTAATCGTTTTTAACGATTGAGAGCTCACAAAACGCGCTAATTTCGGAGAAATGCGTAAGCCCTATGCTACCGTATTTTCAATATCGGTTATAGTAGGGTTTTATTTATTAGGACTTAGGCTGTTGCCTTAAAGTTCATTTTTAACTTGTGTGTAAAAATATGACGCGTCGTTTATTAGTCACTAGTGCTTTACCTTATGCCAATGGTTCTATTCACTTAGGCCATTTAGTTGAATACATTCAAACCGATATTTGGGTGCGTTTTCAAAAATCACGCGGCCATGATTGTATTTATGTGTGTGCTGACGATGCGCATGGTACAGCCATTATGCTCAAAGCCGAACAAAATGGTATTAGCCCCGAAGCACAAATCGCTAACGTCAAGGCCGAGCATGAGGCTGATTTTGCGGCGTTTCATATAGAGTTTGATAATTATTACTCTACACACTCCCCCGAAAACAAAGCTTTTTCGGAGTATATTTATTTAAAAAACCGTGAGGGTGGCCATATTGCTACGCGCCCGATTCGTCAATTATTTGACCCAGAAAAACAGCTATTTTTGGCAGACAGATTTATTAAAGGCGAATGCCCCAAATGTGGTGAAAAAGACCAATACGGCGATTCGTGCGAAAAGTGCGGTGCAACCTATTCTCCAACCGAGTTAAAAAATCCTTATTCTACGATTTCGGGTGCAACTCCCATCGAAAAAGAATCTGAGCATTACTTTTTTAAATTGCCTGATTTTGAAGTCATGTTAAAAGAGTGGACTCGCTCTGGTGGCTTACAATCCGAAGTGGCTAATAAGTTAGGTGAATGGTTTGAATCGGGCTTAAATGATTGGGATATTTCGCGTGATGCGCCCTACTTTGGCTTTGAAATTCCTGATGCACCCAATAAATACTTTTATGTGTGGTTAGATGCGCCCATTGGTTATATGGCTAGTTTTAAAAACCTTTGTGAGCAACGTGGTTTAAATTTTGATGATTATTGGGCTGTAGACGCTAACAGCAAAACCGAGGTTTATCATTTTATTGGCAAAGATATTGTGTATTTTCATGCCTTGTTTTGGCCTGCCATGCTAGATGGTGCAGGTTTTAGAAAGCCAACAGGCATTTTTGCGCATGGCTTTTTGACCGTCAACGGCCAAAAAATGTCTAAATCACGCGGTACTTTTATTAAAGCGCGTAGCTATTTAGATAATCTAAACCCCGAGTATTTACGTTATTACTTTGCTTCTAAATTGTCGGGTTCGGTTGAGGATATTGACCTTAATCTTGAAGATTTTATGGCTAAGGTAAATAGTGATTTAGTGGGTAAAGTGGTTAATATCGCGAGCCGTTGTCAAGGCTTTATTCATAAATTGTTTGACGGAAAACTTGCCGATACCTGTGCCGAACCAGAATTATTAGCACAATTTATTGACGCAGGTTCAAGCATCGCCGAACACTACGAAAATCGTGACTTTAGCAAAGCTGTTAGAGAAATTATGGCCTTAGCCGACAAAGCGAATGAATATATTGCCCAACAAGCGCCTTGGGCTTTGGCTAAAGACCCCACTAATCATGCCCAAGTACACGCAGTTTGTAGCGTTGGCTTAAATATGTTTAGGCAACTGATTACTTATTTAGCCCCTATTTTGCCTGTGACGGTGGCGGCTAGTCAGCAATTTTTAAATGTAGAATCTTTGGCATGGGATGCACGTAAAGAGTTGCTGTTGGGTCACTCTATCAATGCGTTTACGCCACTAATGACACGCGTGGAAAAAGACAAAGTAGCGGCAATGGTTGATGCCTCTAAAGAAGACTTAGCAGCGACTGGCGCAACTCCAACGCCTGTTGTTAAAGATAAAAAAGCCAAAGCAACGGATAAACCTGTTGGCATTGAAGCCATTGCACCGACAATTAATATTGATGATTTTGCTAAAGTTGATTTACGGATAGCCAAAATTGTTAATGCCGAACACATTCCCGAAGCAGCCAAGCTATTAAAACTGACTTTAGATTTGGGTAATGAACAACGTACTGTGTTTGCAGGGATTAAATCGGCATACAAACCCGAAGATTTGATTGGCAAATTAACCGTGATGGTGGCAAATCTTGCACCACGTCAAATGAAGTTTGGTGTTTCTGAAGGTATGGTGTTGGCGGCAGGTGCAGGCGGAACAGAGATTTTCTTGCTTTCACCTGATAGTGGTGCAATGGCAGGAATGAAGGTTAAGTAACGGCTTGCTCTATAAAAAGGTGGGTTATTAACCCACCCTACCAAAATCACGCTGCCAATTTATTTTCTACCATATTAACTTGGGTAGTCACCAAATTACTTTTTACAGCTTTTGCTTTAGACGGCAACGCGTAACGCAAAATACGACCACAAACTTGCCCAAACTGCTTTATCAATGAGCCTTTGTTATAGTGTTGGCCATAACGTGCGCAAATTTCTTGCACTTCTACCGACATGGCCGCATAACGACACGCAGGCACATCAGGAAACAAATGATGTTCGATTTGATGACTCAAATTACCCGACATAATATGAAATAGCTTGCCGCCCGTTAAATTGCTTGAGCCGCGTAGTTGACGTAAATACCAACTACCGCGCGTCTCATTTTCTAAGACACTTTTAGCAAAAATTTCGGCATCGGTAGTAAAGTGACCACAAAAAATAATGGTAAACGTCCACAAATTACGCATTCCATTAGCTACCAAGTTACCTAATAACACAGGCAAAAAGAAAGGCCCTGCCAACAATGGAAACAGCACATAATCTTTTAAAAGCTGTTTTTTGACTTTGGCTGCAACGGGTTGCCATTCCTCTTTAAGCTGCGCTTTAGACTTTTTACCACTTAAAACTCTACCTAACTCTAAATCTTGAATTGCAATGCCCCATTGAAATAACAAAGCAAATAACACCACATATATAGGCTGTAATAAATAAAAAGGCCGCCAGCGTTGTTCTGGAAACAGGCGTAAAATGCCATAACCAACATCGTCATCCATGCCCTTAATATTGGTGTAGGTATGATGTTTAAAGTTGTGAGTTTTGCGCCAGTTGTCGGCTGTACCCACAATATCCCATTCATAATTTTTGCCATTAAAACGTGGGTCACGCATCCAATCATATTGACCGTGCATCACATTATGGCCAAGTTCCATATTTTCTAAAATTTTAGACACGCCCAATAACGCTGTTCCCGCAATCCAAGCAGGAGGAAAGATTCCCGCAAATAACAATCCACGTCCTGCGGCTTCGGTATAATTAACCGCTTTGTAAATATTATTTATATAACGCGCATCTGATTCATCTAAGTCTGCGGTAACACGCGCTTTTAAGGCATCTAATTCTGCACCAAATTGGGCTAATTCTTGACTAGACAATACACGATTGTTTTTCATAGCAAATACCTTAAATATCTAACACTAAATCGGAATAAGCACGATTAACGCATAACTTAACAGCAGAGTGTGACTCGCTAGCCAATTCGCCTGTTTGTAAATCTTGGGTTGTGCCTGAAATTTTGTGACAGCTACAACTATGACAAATTCCCATACGACAACCAGACGGCGGATAAATACCAAAAATATAAAACTTAAACAACGGGTTTTTAGCTGCTAAGTTATTTAACTCCGCCATAAAACATAAGTCGGCTCGATTTTTTTCCCAATACAGTAATGTTATTGGCTGTTGCATGGTGGCGGTATGTAGCAAACTCATTACAGGTGTAATACCACTGCCAGAGGCTAAAAATAAGTTTGTTTTTTGTGCGTTAAGCTGTAACTCGCCAAAGGCTTGGCTAATTTCTATTGAGTCGCCCACGTGGACGTGTTGACACAAATGACTGCTTACTTTGCCCTCTTTTTTAATGGTTATACGCAATAAACCATCAGCGCGTGGTGCCTCACTTAAACTATAACTACGGGTAAAATTCACACCATTAACTTGAAGCGTCACATTAATATGTTGACCTGTCTTAAAGCCTTTAAAGTGACTATTAGGTTTTAGCCATAAACTGACTGTATCTTTAGCTTCGTTATGACGCTTAACAATACGCGCCATTGGCTGTTGCACCGTCCACATTAAACCCAATTCTTTAGACCAAAAATCCAATGTTTTTTCTATCGCCAAAGGCTGTAAAATATGTGCCAACATAAGCAAAACCTATCAAGTAACTTAATCTTGCCACTATCATAACCTAATAATATACACTTGTATATACATACGTATATTAAATATCATTCAAGCAGATAAGCCTACAAATCCTGTATAATTTTTTGGTTACTTAATTTATGAGAAATTATCGTATGTCTAATACGTCGTCACAACAAGAAAAAACAACCAATCACCAAGGACGTAAAGCGGTTATCTCGCGCGAAGATTTAATCAATGCCGCGCTTAAACTATTGGGCCCCCAACGCAGTATTTCTTCGTTAAGTTTGCGAGAAGTGGCTCGTGCGGCTGACATCGCCCCTAACAGTTTTTATCGACACTTTAAAGACATGGACGAATTGGCTATTGCTTTGATTGACCAAGCAGGACGCTCATTACGAAAAATTATTGGCGAAGCGCGTCAATCGCAATTAATTAGCCCCAACAAAAGCATTATTAGAACTTCCGCCGAGGCTTTTATTCGTCAACTTAATGCAGATGAAGCCTTATTACATATTTTATTACGTGAAGGTAGTGTTGGCTCTCCTGCATTTAAAGCGGCTGTTGAACGAGAGCTAACTTTTTTTGAAGAAGAACTGTGCGCCGATTTAGTTAAAATTGGCAATATCAAAAACAAACCTTTATTTGCGCCAGAGTTAGTTGCTAAAGGTATGACACGCTTAGTATTTTCTATGGGAACAAGTGCTATGGACTTAGCTCAAGAGCGTCAAAGTGACATTATGGAAGCCACAATTGTCATGCTACGCATGATTTTAATTGGCTCAGAGCAAATGGCACAAACTAAGGCATCACAATAATTACACCCACCGCGCCAAAGCAGCCTCGTCACTGTCTTTGGCTTCTACCCAATGTCCTTCTGTTTGCCCTGCCAAATACTCTTTTTTCCAAAACGGGGCTTTACTCTTTAAATAATCCATAATAAAAGCTGCTGCATCAAATGCTGCTTGACGATGCTGACTCGCTACCGCCACCGATACAATTTGCTCATGTGCCGCTAAATACCCTACTCGATGTATCACCCTTACCCCTAACAATGGCCATCGCACTTCAGCTTGTTGCACAATATTTTCTAATGACTTTTGAGTCATTGCTGGATAGTGTTCTAGTTCAATCGCTGTTACTTGGCCATGACTCGCCTGCTCTCTGACCAAGCCCACAAAGCTCACAACCGCCCCCACATTTTTGGAAAGTTGTAACTGAGTTAGCTCATTATTAACATCGAAATTTTTTGTTTGAATTGATATATGGTTTGTCACTTTTTATTTATCCTAAAAATAGGGAGTGTATAAATAATTACAGCTAATTAACCGCCAGTTACTGGTGGAAAAAAGGCAACTTCATCCCCTTGTTTAATACGGCTGTCTAAAGTCGCCATTTCTTGATTGATAGCTACCAGTACTCCTTGAGGGTTAGCAAAAAGATCTTGCCATTTTTCGCCACGCTGTGCCAACTGAGCCAATAATTCATGGCCATTACACTCTATAGGGAGTGTATATAACTCTTGTTGAATACCAAGTTGCTCTCTAAATCGTGCAAAAAAACATAAGCTAATATTCATGCTTGCCAATCTCCTGACTTACCGCCTGTCTTTTGTAATAAACGTACCTGCTCAATTACCATGCCTTTATCCACTGCTTTGCACATATCATAAAGTGTTAAAGCCGCTACCGATGCCGCCGTTAAGGCTTCCATTTCTACGCCAGTTTGACCAGTTAGCTTACAGGTTGCCGTTATTTTAACTTGTGTATCACTTGCTGCTTCTAACTCTACTTTGACTGAAGACAACATTAAAGGATGACACAATGGAATTAAATCACTGGTTTTTTTAGCTGCTTGAATACCTGCAATACGCGCCACCGCAAACACATCGCCTTTAGCATGACGACCTTCAACTATCATGGCTAAGGTTTGTGGCAACATACATATATACGCTTCGGCTACCGCCACCCGTACAGTTGATGATTTTTCGCTCACATCAACCATTCGTGCAGCACCTTTTTCATCTAAATGCGTTAAAGACATAAATTATCTCTATAATAAATAGCGGGACTCACCATAAACGCGTAAGTTCTAAGAAGTATAATAGCCTAAGAGTTTTTAATCGCTTGCTCAATCCTCCTTTAGGATAGGATGGGCAAAAAAGGAGCATAACATGAATAATTGGCAGCCCCATGTCACCGTTGCCGTGATTGTTGAGCGTGAAGGCAAGTTTTTAATGGTTGAAGAAGAAATTTTAAATTCTCATGTAGATGTTTATAACCAACCTGCAGGCCATGTAGAAAAAGGCGAAACGCTAATTGAAGCGGCTAAACGCGAAGCCTTAGAAGAAACAGGCTTTGACGTTGAGCCTATCGCCCTTTTAGGTTTATATACTTACACCCCCCAAAAAGCACCCGATACCACCTATTATCGGGTTTGTTTTATAGCAAATGCCATTCACCACTACGAAAGACCGCTTGATGAGGGTATTATTCGCGCTGTGTGGCTAACGCTTGATGAGTTAATTAGCTCGGAGCGTGCGCGTAGCCCTCTTGTTATTCAGTGTATTAAAGATTACTTACGCGGCCAATCATTTCCATTATCTGCAATTTATGAGCATCCTACGCCACAATGAACGCTAATTTATCAACTTCCCCCTCTGCTACCCCTAAAGTTATTGTAGGGATGTCTGGAGGGGTTGACTCCTCTGTTTCGGCTTATCTTCTTTTGCAACAAGGCTATGTGGTTGAAGGCTTGTTTATGAAAAATTGGGAAGAAGATGACGGGACTGAATATTGCACCGCCAAAGAAGATTTAAAAGATGCACAAGCCGTATGCGATAAATTAGGCATTAAACTGCATACTGCCAATTTTGCTGCCGAATATTGGGATAATGTGTTTGAGCATTTTTTGGCTGAATATAAGGCAGGACGTACTCCTAACCCCGATATTTTATGTAATAAAGAAATCAAATTTAAAGCTTTTTTAGAATATGCCCAAGCATTGGGCGCGAACTATATTGCAACAGGTCATTATACGCGTCGTAGTGCCGACACAGATTGCGCACAATTACTTAAAGGCTTAGACCCTAACAAAGACCAAAGTTATTTTTTACACGCTGTTAACGGCAAACAAATTGCTAAAACTTTATTTCCTGTAGGTGAGTTACCCAAACCCGAAGTGCGCCGTATTGCTCAAGAACAAGGCTTAGCCACTTATGCAAAAAAAGACTCTACAGGCATTTGTTTTATTGGCGAACGCCGTTTTAAAGACTTTTTGCAACAATATTTGCCTGCACAAAAAGGTACGATTGTGACCGACGAAGGCAAAGTAATTGGCGAGCATCAAGGCTTAATGTATTACACCATTGGTCAACGTCAAGGCATTGGTATTGGTGGTGTCAAAAATAGTGCCGAAGCCCCGTGGTTTGTCGTAAGTAAAGACCTTGCTAATAATCGCTTGGTTATAGGGCAAGGCCACGAACACCCATTAATGATGAGTCGTAGCTTATATAGCCAAAAACTCGATTGGGTCGCAGGTGAATGCCCTACCTTGCCTTTACGCTGTAAAGCTAAAACACGTTATCGTCAACCTGACCAAGATTGTGTTATTTATAACGAAGGTACAGGTATTAGAGTGGTTTTTGAAGAACCACAACGTGCCGTTACCGCAGGTCAATCGGTGGTATTTTATAATGATGATGTATGTTTAGGTGGTGGCGTGATAGAAAGCACCCAATTATGGACAGAGCAAGCATGAGCAACAACATCAATCGTCAAAAAACTTTGGCTTTAGCGGCTGTTTTTCAGGCGGCGGCATTAGCAGACAATCTTGCAAGACGCGGCACAGCTGATATTCAAGCCATTAAGGTTTTATTAGATAGCATTATTGTATTTGATACCGACAACCCCGAAGCCATTTATGGCAGCCCACAACAGTTAACAATGGGTTTGCGAGCTTTAGAAGGCTGTTTAACCGTTGGCGGTTTTAATGATAACGAAAACTACACCAATCAATTGCAGTATGCTTTAGGTATCATTCAGCTTGAAAGCCAATTAAGTAAATCGGATAAACTGCTAAATACCTTACGCACTCGCCTAGAACTAGCTCAAAAGCAACTAGCACATTTTGACAACGATATTAACGCACAAGGCATGATTAATAATTTTGCAGGAGCGTATGTCGATACCGTTGGTACGTTACGCTTTAGGCTACAAATTAAAGGTAATCAACAAAAACTACAAACTGTAGGCGTTCCCGAACAAGTACGTGCCGTGCTACTTGCTGGCATTAGAGCTGCATGGTTGTGGAAGCGTTTGGGAGGCAGACGTTGGCATTTATTATTAACGCGCAGTCAGATTTTAGAAGAGTTACGTGTGTTAATTAAAGAGGTGCGTTAGCTTTGAAGTAGGGGTAATTTCTGAAAACTGCTTTACCCCATAGTAAAATTGTATATAAAAGCGTAATCAAAAATACCCAAATCGGCTGGGTTGTTGTCAGTGTTGAGTGCAGAGTTAGCCAGTTACATGACTCAACTCAACGCAAGCACTTCGGCAATAACATCAGGACGCTTCAATGCTATAGAAATCAAAGATTGTGCAGCACCCGATGGTTGACGACGACCCTGCTCCCACTCTTGCAATGTCCGCTTAGAAATATGCAGAATATTTGCAAATTGTTGTTGAGAAAGACCTGTTTTTTGCCGTGCTTCCAATACTATAGGAACAGCAATTTTATGTGTCACAGTCGCTCGGCCAGCTAACATATCATCAACCGACTCAAGTAATTCAGCACCTAAATTACGAGAAGCTTCACGAACTTTAAGTTCTTGGGGTGATAGAGGCATCGAGTTTCTCCTTCAGTTGACGTAAAACACTAGCATCTAAAGTGTCTCTAACGTTTTTACTATAGATAGTTAATAACCAAATATGACCATTTGTAAGCTGGTTATAATAAATAACGCGCACTCCACCAGATTTTCCACTGCCTGATTTATGCCAGCGTACTTTACGAACACCACCAGAACCTTGAACAACATCACCTGCTTCGGGATGCGTCGCTAAAAAAGTAGCAAACTCACCGCGCTCATCTTCAGTCCAATAATCAGGCCATAAACGTGTAAAAAGTGGAGTTTCTGAAATAGTGAACATAACATTACTACTAAATTCTTAGTCTTTATTATACGTCAATGACGGCTAATTGCAATTTTTTATACTATAACCAACTACCCGCTTAACGCGCAAGTACCCACCAGCAATTCTCAATTTGACTTTTATGGCATAAAGTAGGCTTAATTATTCCTAG
>ERZ724506.73-NODE-73-length-39393-cov-7.253826_pt1 | contig 39393 bp, 39 predicted proteins | sample MGYA00376039_ERZ724506 | MGnify/ENA primary metagenome ERZ724506 (study PRJEB28724, sample SAMN07190887) | wastewater metagenome | isolation source: effluent of sewage treatment plant in Hong Hong | place: USA: Christiansburg, Virginia | collected 2016-03-01 ... | reverse complement strand
TCTAATGCAGGGCGTATTTTATCGCGTGAAGATATTTTTGAGCGTTTACGTGGTATTGAATACGATGGCCAAGACCGTTCTATTGACGTGCGTATTTCGCGTATTCGTCCTAAAATTGGTGATGACCCCGAAAACCCCAAACGTATTAAAACCGTGCGTAGCAAAGGCTATTTATTTGTGAAAGAGTCTTTAGGCGGTTAACTTGCCCAATCTTGTTCCTAGTAGTATTTTTGTACGCATTTACGGCGGCCTGTTATTAATTATCAGTGCCGTCGCTTTGTGTACCTATCTTTTGCTGCAAGTCGTTAATGACTATCGTGCTGCCGAATACCGTGAAAGCATGGCGACGGGCTTTTTTAGATTAATTGCCATTGGCATAGCAAGGCAGCAAACCCCCGAACTTAGACAAGCATGGCTCGAAGAAGCCAGTGTGTTATTAGATAGCAAAATCATTTTACTTAATCGTAAACAAGCCGATTTTACCAGTAACGAAAGCGCACGCTTAGTCAAAGGCCAAGCCGTGGTGCGTATTGGTAAAAATTATGATTATGCCGATATTTACAGCATGGTTTCGCAACAAGACGAGCTTTATATACGCGCAACCATGAGCAAAGTCTCTGAGCAACAAGCCAAAGCAATGGCTATTTTTTTATTGGATGACTTAGACCATTATCGCGGTTCAGAAAGCCAACGCCTCAAACAACTACAAAGCTACTTTCCGTTTCCTTTACAAATTGTTCCTCTCGAAAAAAGTGCCTTAGAAGCCGACCAACGTGCGCGAATTAAACGTAAAGAAGTAGTCTTAGCCCTAAAAGAAAGTGGTGCAACGCGTAATTCTTCGGTGCGTATTATTGCGCCCATGCCTGCGTTTAATCAGGTGTTAGTGATAGGGCCAATGCGCCTATTTGATTGGATGCCCGTACAATTACTCTTAATTATCTTGGCCATGAGTTTGGTATTAATTACTGCCGCCGCTTATTTGATTATTCATCCGCTCGAAAAAAAGATTAAAGCGGTAGAAGGGGCAGCTCGACGCATTGGTGGCGGTGATTTAAGCGCACGTGCTGCAGTGTATGGCCGAGATGAGGTGAGCCAGTTAGCGTACTCGTTTAACAGCATGGCAGAGCATATTCAGCGTCTTATAGACTCACAGCGTGAATTAACACGTGCAGTATCACACGAATTAAGAACGCCTGTGGCGCGGATTCGTTTTGGCATGGAAATGTTGGCCGATACCGACGACTATGACGACCGTTTTAGTCAATTAGCTTTATTAGATAACGATATAGATGAGCTTAATAAATTAATTGATGAAATTTTGACTTATGCCAAATTAGAGCAAGGTATTCCTATTCTTAATTTTGAACGAGTGGATTTGGCCGAGCTATTACAACAAGTGGCCAAAGAAACCGAGGCCTTGCGTGGTAAAGTAAAAATTAGTGTACGTTTGCCGCCAGAAGGCACGATAGCCGAAGCTGAGCGGCGTTATTTACACCGTGTATTACAAAATTTGGCAGGTAACGCGACGCGCTATGCCAACAGCGAAATATGTTTGAGTGCAGGGATTTACGATAGCTGTGCTTATATTTCGGTGGAAGATGATGGAGAGGGCATTGCCGAGAAAGACCGTGAGCGTGTGTTTCAGCCCTTTACGCGTTTAGATGATAGTCGTACCCGTGCATCAGGGGGTTATGGTTTGGGTTTATCTATTGTGTCGCGTATTGCTTTTTGGTTTGGCGGTAATATGAAAGTAGAGCAAAGCCCCACATTAGGCGGCGCAAAATTTATGATGACATGGCCTATTAAGCAAAAAAACCGCAGTAAATTAAAATTAAACGATGTAAGTTAACAATCTGTTGACATAACACTTACAGCGCAACAACAGTGTTAGCAACATTTAGGCGCATAATCAAGCTTCGAGTACATGGTATGTTTTTCTCTGGTTGAACCCCTGTTAAGCCCACTTCGGTGGGCTTTTTTTTGTCTGTTATTTGGGGTGGGAGGCTGAGGAGTGGTTAAACTCAACTACCATAAAATGCTTCTTGGTGATGGTGTGTTGATTTTTTGATTTAGCCCTCACCCCAACCCTCTCCCGAAGGGCGAGGGAGTCCTCTCTCCCTATGGGAGAGAGCTAGAGTGAGGGTTAAAACCTACATTGCTGATTGTAAATAGTTTTGTATGCCTAGTTTTTGAATTAACTCAAGCTGTGTTTCAAGCCAGTCAATGTGTTCTTCTTCGCTTTCTAAAATAGCAACAAATAACTCACGAGAGCCATAATCCCCAATGCTTTCGCAATGTGTAATCGCATCTTTTAAATCTGGATGGGCTTGATGTTCGAGCTTTAAATCACCTTGAAAAATTTCTTCAACATTCTCGCCAATAAACAGCTTGTTAAGATGTTGTAAGTTGGGTAAACCTTCTAAAAATAAAATACGATCAATAAGTTTGTCGGCATGTTTCATTTCGTCGATAGACTCCATGTATTCATGTTGTCCGAGTTTTTCAAAACCCCAACTTTTAAGCATACGTGCATGTAAAAAGTATTGATTAATAGCGGTGAGTTCGTTACTTAATGCTTTGTTTAAATAAGCAATGACTTGGGTATCGCCTTTCATGTTGTTAGCTCCATTAGGATAGATGAGTATTAAATAGGGTAGCTTAAATATAGAAGACGAGTAAGCCAAAAAGACGTGTAAAAACGCCTTTAAATGTAACTTTTATTAGAAGATTAGATTGCAAAAACAAATGCTTATTATTTACGCAGCATAAGATACGTCAACGGCTAAGGCGGCGAGGGTGTTGTTGATAAGCTCACGTGCTTCTGGCACACAACGGCCACAGGTTGTACCTACTTTATGACAGTCACGAATTTCTCGGTAAGAGCAACAGCCATTTTCTACAGAGGCTTTAATTTGTTTATCGGTAACAGCGTGACATACACAAATGTACATGATGACTTTCTCAATACAAAAGCTAATGAGAATAATTATCAATAAGTTTTGGTTGAATGTCAAGCAATAAAAAACCCGCACTAGGCGGGTTTTTTATTATCAACATATAACTTAAAAAATTAAGCCATTGCTTTGATATGAGCGTTCAAACGGCTCTTATGACGAGCAGCTTTATTCTTGTGAATAATGCCTTTGTCAGCCATACGGTCAACAACAGGAACAGCAGCAGTATAAGCAACAGTTGCGGCTTCTTTGTTTCCAGTTGCAATCGCGTTAACGACTTTCTTTAAATAAGTACGCACCATGGAACGTAAACTAGCATTATGTTTACGCTGTTGTTCGTTTTGGCGCGCACGTTTTTTGGCTTGTGCAGAATTGGCCACGGTGGCACTCCTATGAATTCACTAACGGGCATTAGCCCAAAATCAGGCGTAGGATTTTGCCGAGCGTAGCCAATTAAGTCAAGCTCAATCCCAACTTTTTAATGGATTAGTTACGTTTTTGTGTATTTTGAGGCCATAATTCGCTACTATCTTAGCCCTTGCCTGTTATTGATTGCCAATTCCATGTCTCAAGCTCCTATTCCTCAAAAAGATGCTTCGTCTTCTACCCCTAAAAAATCAGGTCTTTGGCGTTCTACACTTATCGTGAGTGCCATGACTATGTTGTCACGTATTGCAGGTTTAGTGCGTGACATGGTGTTGCTAAATACCTTTGGCGCAGACCGTATGATGGATGCTTTTTTGGTGGCCTTTAAGATACCTAATTTTTTGCGGCGATTATTTGCAGAAGGGGCTTTTGCAAACGCTTTTGTGCCTGTGCTATCGGAATATAAAACGCAGCGTGATGATGCCGCTGTACGTGATTTAGTTAGTAAAGTGGCAGGCTCGTTATCGCTTATTTTAATGGTTATTACGGTAATAGCGGTGTTGGCTGCACCATTAATTATGTGGATTTTTGCGCCTGGATTTAGCAACGACCCCGAAAAGTTTCATTTAGCGGCCGATATGCTGCAAATTACCTTTCCTTATTTGTTGTTGATTTCGTTAACGGCATTTGCAGGCGGAATTTTAAATAGTTATGGGGCCTTTGCCTTATCGTCGTTTACCTCGGTATTACTTAATTTGGTGATGATTGCCTGTGCCTTATTTTTGGCTCCTTTATTACAAATACCCATTATGGCGTTGGCTTGGGGGGTGTTGATTGCGGGTGTGGCTCAATTGGCCATACAAATTCCTGCGCTGTATAACATTGGTATGTTGCCGCGATTTAAGGTGGACTTTGCTGATGAAGGTGTAAAACGTATTTTTACCTTAATGTTACCTGCGATGTTTGGCGTATCTGTTAGTCAAATAAACTTGTTGTTAGATACAATTTTAGCGTCATTTTTAATTTCGGGTTCGGTGTCGTGGTTATATACCGCAGAGCGTTTAACCGAGTTGCCGCTTGGGCTGATTGGCATTGCGGTAGCCACGGTCATTTTACCGTCTTTATCGGCTAAACACGCCCAAAAGTCCAACGATGAATTTAAAGCCATGATAGATTGGGCATTGCGAGTGATTGTGTTGGTGGGTGTGCCTGCGTCGTTGGCGATGTTGATTTTGGCGCAACCTATGATTGCGACGTTATTTCATCATGGTAAGTTTTCGCAGCATGATGTACAAATGTCGGCTGCGGCGTTGCAGGCTTTATCGGGTGGTATTTTGGCCTTTATGTTAATTAAGGTGTTTGCGCCCTGTTATTACGCCCGTCAAGACACCAAAACACCCGTTAAGATAGGTATTATTGCCATGGTCAGTAATATGGCGTTTAACTTAATGTTGGTGTGGCATTTTAAGCATGTAGGCTTGGCGTTTGCGAGTACCTTGTCGGCCTTTTTAAATGCAGGATTATTGTATAGAGGCTTGCATAAACAAGGTGTTTTTCGTTTGCAAAAGCATTGGGTTGCTTTAGGTGTGCGTTATGCTGTGGCTAATAGCGCGATGGTGGCTGTGTTGTGTTGGATGACACCACAGGCAAATTATTGGTTAAACATGGCCACAAGCCATAAATTGGCTTATTTGGCGGCTATTTGTGTGGCAGGTGCAACAACCTATTTAGTGGTATTAACACTGGTGGGTTTTAAATGGCGCGAGTTAAAACATTGATTATTATTGGCATAGGTACAATAATAAGAACATGTACTTGATGGAGTATTATCATGCAAGCAATAAGTTATACCGCATTACGCAATCATTTAGCTAATATGCTAGATAAGGTCAATGATGACCATACCCCGATGCTAATTACTCGTCAAAATGGTAAGCCTGCCGTATTGATGTCTTTAGAAGACTTTCAATCATATGAAGCAACGGCTTATTTGATGGCGAGTCCAAAAAATGCTCAACGTTTAAATCAGGCGATTGCCGAAATTGAGGCTAATAACATTATCCATAAAGAGCTATTAGACGAATGATGTTGGCATGGGCTACAACAGCATGGGAAGATTATTTGTATTGGCAGCAACAAGATAAGCAAGTCTTAAAGCGCATCAATATGTTAATTAAAGATATTCAACGCCAGCCATTTGTAGGTATTGGTGACCCAGAGCCGTTACGTCACAATTGGACTGGTTATTGGTCAAGACGCATAGATAAAGAACATCGTTTGGTTTACAAAGTGACGCAAGACAGCGTTATTATTGCTCAATGTCGTTATCATTATTAAAGATGAATTAGCATGACCCAACTTCTTCGACATTGGCAAAACCTACAGCAATTACCACCTAGTGTGGTCACGATTGGTAATTTTGATGGCGTACATTGTGGCCATCAAGTGATTTTGCAACGTGTGTTAGCCATTAGTAAGGCGCAAAAAATAGCTAGTGTGGTGATGTTTTTTGAGCCGCAGCCGCAAGAGTTTTTTGCACCCCAAAAAGCGCCGCCACGTTTAATGGATTGGCGTGACAAGTTTGAAGCCCTGCGCGATTTGGGCATTGATTATGTGTTGCTGATTAAATTTGACATAGAGTTTAGAAAATTAACCGCGCAAGCCTTTGTTGAGCGAGTATTGTTGCCCTTGCAATGTAAGCATTTAGTGGTAGGTGATGATTTTAGGTTTGGTTGTGACCGCTCAGGTGATTTTGGCTTTCTGCAACAAGCAGGGCAGCAGCACTCTTTTAGTGTCGAAAGTACACCCACGATTACTAACGAATCGCAACGTATTAGCTCAACACGGATTCGCCAAGCGATTCAAGAAGCGGATTTTGCCTTGGCGCATCAACTGTTAGGGCGACCTTATTGTATTGCTGGCCATATTAAACATGGCGATAAAATTGGCCGCACCTTAGACTTTCCGACTGCAAATTTATCGCTTAACCGCCATGTGTCACCCGTGGCAGGGATATATGCAGTAAAAGTATGGGGACTAACAGGAGATAAACCTTTGTTAGGGGCAACCAATGTAGGAACACGTCCTGCGGTAGGCGGCACAGAAAATCGTATCGAAGTCCATATTTTAGACTTTAATGGCGATATTTATGGTCGTCGAATACGGGTACAGTTTTGTCATAAACTGCGTAACGAAACCAATTTTGCTTCTTTAGATGCGTTAAAAGTGGCTATTACTAACGATGTACAAGCCACGCGTGATTATTTTGAAATAAATCCTCTCCTATAGGGCGAGAGAGTAAATGAGCCAATTTAAGTGAGTAAACCATGACTGTTGATTATAAAAATACCCTTAATCTGCCCGAAACAGATTTTGCCATGAAAGCTAATTTGGCCAACCGAGAAGCGGCTTGGGTGAGCGAATGGCAACAAAACAAACTCTACGCTCAAATTCGTGCTGCCCGTGCAGGTTGCCCACAGTTTATTTTGCATGATGGCCCTCCGTACGCTAATGGAAATATTCATATTGGCCACGCGGTTAATAAAATTTTAAAAGACATTATTATAAAGTCTAAAACTATGTCGGGTTTTGACGCGCCCTATGTACCAGGTTGGGATTGTCATGGTTTGCCGATTGAATTAAATGTAGAAAAAAAGTTTGGCAAAGTAGGCGATAAAGTCACTGCCAAAGAGTTTCGTCAACATTGCCGCGAATTTGCATTAGGTCATGTTGCCAATCAAAAAGCTGACTTTCAGCGTTTGGGCGTATTAGGCGATTGGGATAATCCGTATTTGACCATGGATTTTCAGCAAGAAGCCGACATCATTCGTAGTCTAGGCAACATTGCCGCCAATGGCCATTTGCACAAAGGCTTAAAGCCTGTGCATTGGTGTATGGATTGTGGTTCTGCTTTGGCTGAGGCCGAAGTGGAATATGAGGAAAAACAATCTCATGCTATTGATGTGGCTTTTGCGGTTAAAGATGTAGCTGATTTTGCGCAACGTGCAGGATTATCAAGTGTTCCAAGTGCGGTTGATTTTGTTATTTGGACAACCACGCCGTGGACTTTACCTGCCAACCAAGCGGTGAGCTTACACCCCGAATTAGTGTATGTGGTGGTACAAGCCGATATTGAGGCCAAAACTCGCACCTTAGTTTTGGCTCAGGCTTTGTATGAGGCGACTTTGGCACGTTATCAAGCCGAAAATATTCAGGTATTGGCCGAGGTTGCAGGTGCTGCCTTTGAATTGGTCGCGTTACAGCATCCATTTTATGAGCGTGTTGTGCCTGTGATTGTGGGTGAACATGTGACTGCCGATGCAGGAACAGGCGCAGTACACACCGCACCAGGGCATGGTCAAGACGACTTTGTGATTGGTAAAAAATACAACCTTAAAGTGGATAATCCTGTCGACAACAATGGCGTGTTTTTGCCCAATACGCCGTTATTTGCAGGTATGCACGTAAACAAAGCCAATGAGCCTATTCTAGAAACTCTCAAAGCTAACGAGCGTTTGTTGGCTCACGTTAAAATTAAGCATAGCTATCCGCATTGCTGGCGCCACAAAACGCCGATTATTTTTAGAGCTACGCCGCAATGGTTTATTAGCATGGAACAAAAAGGCTTGCGTGATGCCGCCATGCAAGCCATTGACGAAGTGCAATGGTTACCAAGTTGGGGTAAAGCGCGTATTGTGTCGATGGTTAATAACCGTCCCGATTGGTGTATTTCACGGCAACGTAATTGGGGCGTACCCATTGCCTTGTTTGTGCATAAAATCACAGGTGAGTTGCATCCTCAAACCCTTGAGTTGATTGAAAAAGTGGCTGTGCAAGTTGAGCAAGCAGGCATTGATGCGTGGTGGGATATTAACGCAGCCGAATTATTGGGTGATGATGCCCCAAATTATATTAAAGTGACTGATACCCTAGATGTTTGGTTTGACTCAGGCGTTACCCATTCTTGCGTATTAAAACGTCGTGATGGTTTACGTTATCCTGCCGATTTATATTTAGAAGGTTCTGACCAACATCGTGGCTGGTTTCAATCGTCTTTATTAACAGCTTTAGCGGCTAATGGCGATAAACCCTTCAAAACGGTATTAACGCATGGTTTTACGGTGGATGAAAAAGGCCACAAAATGTCTAAATCCTTAGGCAATGTGGTTGCACCTCAAGACATTATGAAAACGCTAGGTGCGGATATTATTCGTTTGTGGGTTGCTGCCACCGACTATAGTGGCGAAATGTCAGTTTCTAAAGTTATTTTAGAACGTATGAGCGATGCCTATCGGCGTATTCGTAACACCATGCGCTTTTTGTTAGCTAACTTGGCAGGTTTTGACCCAACACAACATTTAGTACCTACCAATGAGATGTTGGCCTTAGACCGTTGGGTGGTTGACCGTGCCGCACAGGTGCAACAAGATATTGTGGCTGGCTATGAGTCTTATGAATTTCATCAGATTTATCACAAGCTACATAACTTTTGCTCGTTAGATTTAGGCAGTTTTTATTTAGATATTATCAAAGACCGTCAATACACAACCCAAGCGGATTCATTGGCACGGCGTTCGGCACAAACCGCGTTGTATCATATTATTCAAGCGGTTGTGCGTTGGATTGCGCCAATTTTGAGCTTTACAGCGCACGAGATTTGGCAAGTAATTCCTAAAGCGGGTGCTGACTCGGTCTTTTTAACCCAGTGGTATGATGGCTTGGCTACTTTGCCCGAAGACAGCACTCAACCCTTATTAACCCGTGCTTATTGGCAGCAAGTAATGGCCGTCAAAACCGCCGTTAATAAAGAAATTGAATCCGCGCGTAATCGTAAAGAAGTGGGTTCGGGCTTATCAGCCGAAGTGGCTTTGTATGTCTCGCCAGAGTTGCATCAGGTGTTAGCTTTGTTGGGCGATGAGTTACGTTTTGTGTTAATTACTTCCTCAGCTACTTTGTTGCCAAACAATGGCGAAGGACAGGCTACAGAAGTTGCAGGCTTAAATGTGAAGGTAACGCCATCGACTCATACTAAGTGTGTGCGTTGTTGGCATTATCGCGCTGATGTGGGTAGTAATGCAGCACATCCTGAGATTTGTTTGCGTTGTGTTGATAACGTGACAGGTAAAGGCGAAGTGAGGTATTTTGCCTAAATTGCAGCCCCACTCTTATCTATGAATATTTCCTCCCCTTTTGTAAGGGGAGGTTAGGTGGGGTTAATTAGATTTTGAAATTGCTTGGGAATAACCACAAGGCTTTCCCCCTACTTATATTTTTTTAATTGCTCGCGTACCGCCAACCGCGCCTGACGGCGTACTTCGGCTGCTTCATAGCGTTGTTGCTCTTTGTCGTTTTGTGGCACAAGCGCAGGGACTGGCACGGTTTTACCCTCATCATCTAAGGCAACAAAGGTAAAATACGCCGACACAATATGACGTTTTGTGCCTTCGTAACTGTTTTCTGCTTCAACCTTTACCCCAATCTCCATCGAAGAACCCCACGCCTTATTTATGGCCACGCTAAATAGCAGGGTATCGTTTTCTTTAGCAGGTGCAACAAAATGCCATGAGTCAACCGAGGCGGTAACACAGGTTTGGCTGCTGTGGCGTTCGGCAACCACTACCGCTAAACGGTCGGCAATACTCATAATCAAACCACCAAACACGGTTTTTTTGGCGTTTAAGTCATTAGGAAATATTTTATAAACATGATTGTCGATTTTAGAGGCAGATGAGGTTTTGCTATTCATTAGGATGATACTCTAGTCAAAATAAACGTATGATTGTGGTTTAAGATACAAGATATAGACATGGCCATGCAATCAGCATGATTGAGTTAAATTTAAGGGGACATTATTATGACACGTACAGCGTTAATTACAGGTGCTTCCGCAGGTATTGGTGCGAGTTTTGCCAAGTTTTTAGCTGCCCAAGGTTATGATTTATTATTAGTAGCACGCCGTGCTGAACGCTTAAATGAATTGGCTCATGAATTAACACAACAGTATCCAATTAAGTGTGCGGTTTTTGCCTCTGACTTAACCGATGCCAAAGCCCCTGCCGCGATTATGGCCTTTGCACAAGAGCAGGGCATAGTGATTGATATGCTTATTAATAATGCAGGATTATCGGGTAAAACGGCATTTGCCGAAACACCGTGGCAAACATTAGCTAACGAAATTCAGTTAATGGTTACCGCCGTGACTGAGTTAGCGCATCGCGTTGTACCGAGCATGAAACAGCGTGGTTGGGGGAGAATTATAAATTTGTCATCATTAGCGGCTTTTTCGCCACCTGCGGCGAGCTTGTTATATACAGGCATAAAAAGTTACGTGCTAAATATCTCTGAGTCTTTAGACATGGAATTAAAGCCGTATGGTATTCATGTGACCGCTTTATGTCCTGGTTTTACCCATAGTGAGTTTCATGATGTGATGGGAACCCGTGACACAGCAAACCATTTGCCTGCGATTTTATGGCAACAACCCGATGCTGTTGTTAAAGAGGCTTATGAAGCAGTAATGAAAGGCAAGCCTGTCTGTGTTCCAGGGGTGGTTAATAAAGTCATTGCTAGCAGTATGCGCCCAATGCCCGAATCAGCGCGTTATTTTTTAGGTAAGACGTTTAATCCGTTTAAGAATTGAGAGCATTTAACTCCTTCCCCTAATTTAGGGGGAGGTTGGGAGGGGGTAAACGTGATACCCCACCCTGACCCTCCCCTAAACTAGGGGAGGGAATGTGAGACGTTTACTGCTGTTGCTGTGCTTGTTGCTCACGCGCAATGGCACGATAGCCAATATCAGTACGGTGATATTCATCGGCCCATGTAATGTCTGCTAGGTGACGATACGCATTGGCTTGTGCCTCACTCACGGTTTTACCCAATGCGGTCACACACAATACACGACCGCCATTAGTCACCACTTGGCCATCTTTTAGGCTCGTGCCTGCATGAAACACTTTGCTATCACGATGACTGCTGTTTAAGCCGCTTATCACATCACCTTTGCGTACATCACTAGGGTAGTTACCAGCTGCCATGACCACGCCAACGGCAGGGCGAGCATCCCATTGTGCTTCACTAGGTAATTGTTGTGCCAAACCTGCTTCAACTAATTCAATTAAAGATGATTGTAAACGCATCATAATGGGTTGTGTTTCGGGGTCACCAAAACGGCAGTTAAATTCTATAACTTTAGGTGCGCCTGTTGCGTCAATCATCAAGCCTGCATATAAAAAGCCTGTATAAGGATGGCCTTCTGCCGCCATGCCTTGTACAGTGGGCATAATCACTTCACGCATGACGCGCGCATGAATCTCTGGGGTAACCACAGGTGCAGGGGAATAAGCACCCATACCGCCTGTATTTGGCCCTGTATCGGCATTGCCAATACGTTTATGGTCTTGGCTAGTGGCCATTGCTAGGGCATTAACCCCATCAACCATACAAATAAAACTGGCCTCTTCACCATCCAAAAATTCTTCAACTACCACGCGTGCGCCTGCGCTACCAAATTTATTACCCGACAACATATCGGTAATGGCTTCTTCGGCCTCATTTAAAGTCATGGCAACAATCACGCCTTTACCTGCGGCTAAACCATCGGCTTTAATCACAATCGGTGCGCCTTTTTCACGGACATAAGCCAGTGCTTCGTTGGTGTCGGTAAACACAGAATAGTAAGCGGTAGGAATGTGATGACGCGCCAAAAAGTCTTTAGCAAAAGCTTTTGAGCCTTCGAGCTGCGCTGCGTGTTGTGTCGGCCCCCAAATTTTGAGGCCTGCGGCTCTAAAGGCATTAACTACGCCATTAACCAAAGGAGCTTCGGGGCCAACAAGGGTTAACTCCACTTGGTTTTGTTGAGCAAAGTCAATCAGTGCCTCATTGTTGAGCATATCAACGTTGATGTTGTGGCACTTAGTTTCGGTTGCTGTGCCTGCGTTGCCTGTTGCTACAAAAACTTTGCTAATACGTGGGTCTTGAGCGCATTTCCATGCTAAGGCGTGTTCACGTCCGCCCGAACCTAAAATAAGAATATTCATCTTCAATCCTCAAAAACAAAAAAGGCTTGGATAACCAAGCCTTTAGTGGCTGATAATTAGTGGCGGAAGTGGCGCATGCCAGTAAACACCATCGCCATACCGTGTTCGTCAGCGGCGGCTATCACTTCGGCATCACGCATAGAGCCACCTGGTTGAATGACACAGCTAATGCCTACTTTGGCCGCGTTATCAATACCATCACGAAACGGGAAAAAAGCATCAGAAGCCATGACAGCACCTTGAACTTGTAACCCTGCATGTTCGGCTTTAATCGCAGCAATACGTGCTGAATTCACACGACTCATTTGTCCTGCACCAATACCAATGGTTTGACGGCCTTTGGCATAAATAATGGCGTTTGATTTAACAAATTTGGCCACTTTCCATGCAAAAATCAAATCATGTATTTCGGCTTCGGTAGGGGCGCGTTTAGTAACAACTTTTAAGTCACCTTCAGTAATCATACCGATATCTAATTCTTGCACTAATAGGCCGCCATTAACTCGTTTGTAATCGAGTTGTTGAGCACGTTCGGCTGACCATTCACCACACTCTAATACACGTACATTTTGTTTGGTGGCGGTAATGGCAAGGGCTTCGGCACTGATTTTAGGGGCAATAATTACTTCTACAAACTGACGCTCTACAATGGCTTGTGCCGTTTGAGCATCTAATTCACGGTTAAAGGCAATAATGCCACCAAAAGCCGATTCGGTATCGGTTTGATAGGCCAAATCGTAAGCGGCTTTAATGCCATCTAAAGACACCGCCACACCACAAGGATTAGCGTGTTTAACGATAACACAAGCAGGTTTTACAAATGACTTAACACATTCTAAGGCGGCATCGATATCGGCAATGTTGTTATAAGACAATTCTTTGCCTTGTAACTGTTTAGCACTCGCAATGCTAACGTCTCTAGGTTGCGCTTCTACATAAAAAGCGGCTTTTTGGTGAGGATTTTCACCGTAGCGTAAATCTTGCGCTTTAATAAACTGGGTATTAAAAGTACGCGCAAATTGTTGAGCAGGCTCAGTGACTAAGCGGCCTAAATAGTTGGCAATCATGCCATCATAAGCGGCAGTATGTTCAAAGGCTTTTACCGCTAAATCAAAACGTGTGGCTTGGCTTAAACCACCTGTTGCTTTAACTTCGGCTAACACGGTTGCATAATCGCTGCTATTAACCACAATACCCACGTGAGCATTGTTTTTGGCGGCAGAGCGCACCATGGTTGGGCCACCGATGTCGATATTTTCAATAGCATCTTCTAAAGTGCAATTAGGTTTAGCAACAGTTTGTGCAAAAGGGTATAAATTAACGACCACTAAGTCGATACGACCAATCTCATGCTGCTGCATGACTTCATCATCCATGCCACGACGACCTAAAATACCGCCATGAATTTTAGGATGTAAGGTTTTAACCCGACCATCCATCATCTCAGGAAAACCTGTGTAATCAGCAACTTCCTGTACAGAAATGTCATTTTCTTTGATGAGTTTATAAGTGCCACCAGTGGATAATAAAGCAACACCACTGTTAGCTAATTCACGGGCAAATTCAACAATGCCTGTTTTGTCAGACACAGAAAGGAGGGCGCGGGTGACTTGCATGGAGATTCTCGGCGAAGAAAGCGATAAGAATAACTCCCTCTTTTTTAGGGAGAGTTTAGTTGTCAAGCTTAACTAAAAAGTCCCCTCCCTTAATAAGGGTGGGGTTAGGGTGGGGTTTGCGTATGACACATAACCCCTCCCAGCCTCCCCCTTATCAGGTGGAGGAGCTAAACAACTTTAATCAAAAATAAAACCGTGCGTTTTCATTTTCTTACGTAATGTACCGCGATTAAGTCCTAACAACTGGGCAGCCTTAGTTTGGTTGCCGCGTGTAAATTCTAACACCACTGATAATAATGGTTTTTCAACTTCCGCTAACACAAGTTCATACACATCACAGGGTTTTTCACCGTGAAGCTGGGCGAAATAATGGCGCATGGCGCGTTCAACGTGAACACGTAAAGCAGCATCGCTCTGTGGAACTGGAATAGAGGATTTAGGACTATTCATATTGACCCTACGAAATGAAGATTGGCTTAAAAAACTAGATTTGAGCAGCAAAAAAGTCTTTTACTGCATCGCACTGCGCTTGGCGACTCGTGAGCTTGTGAAATTGTTGCACAAACGGCCTACTATTGTCTAAAAAATCGCCATACCATGCAATATGTTTGCGGGCAAAACGAACCCCTAAATCATCACCATAAAAGTCATGCAAAGCAAAAATATGCCCAGTAATGACAGCAGCACGTGCTTCCAAGCTCATGGGTGGTAATAAAGTCGAGGTATTTAGATAGTGGCGAATCTCACGAAAAATCCACGGGCGGCCATGGGCTGCGCGGCCAAGCATGATACCATCACAGCCCGTTTGTTGCAGCACTGTTAATGCTTTTTCTGGTGAATCTATGTCACCATTTGCAATAACAGGTATCTTGACAGCGCGTTTAATGGCTGAAATGGTGTCGTATTCGGCTTGGCCTTCGTATTTGTCGGCGCGAGTGCGACCATGAACAGCCAACATTTGAATACCGCAATCTTCGGCGATTTTGGCAATATTAAGGCCGTTTTTGTTGTCTCGATTCCAGCCTGTTCGTGTTTTAAGGGTAACGGGAATCGAAACAGCTTTAACCACGGTCTCTAAAATTCGTGCCACTAAGGCCTCATCTTGCATCAGTGCCGAACCTGCCAAACGATTACAGACTTTTTTGGCAGGGCAGCCCATGTTAATGTCGATGATGTCAGCACCACGCTCCATATTCAAACGTGCCGCTTGGGCTAACATTTGGGGGTCATAACCCACAATTTGTACTGATTTTGGGCTAGGTTCGCCCTCATGATTCATTCTAAAGCTAGATTTGGCACTTTTCCATAAACTGGTATCAGAGGTGACCATTTCACAAACAGTGTAACCTGCGCCTTGCTCTTTGCAAATTTGCCTAAAAGGACGGTCGGTAACACCCGCCATTGGTGCAAGAATTAAAGGGTCAATGAGGTGTTGACCCAAGCGTAGCGGTTGTATCATTTAAATAAAGGCTTCATTTTGTAGCTATTCATGTCAACTTTAGGGCTAACAATGTCTAATTGAATATGAATAGGGGTTTCGGGCGGAATACGCCGTAATAAATGCGAGCTTTCCCCCTGTAAATACTCATTAGGTTGAAACACGCGTGAGGCAGTAACTTCACGGCTTTTATCTAAAAAGCTCAGTTTAAGTGCAGGTAAAGGCTGTGCAAAATTGGCCTTGTTAAACACAATGGCATTAACTTGTAAGGCATTGGGTACGTCAGGATTTTTGCGTATCACTAATTTTTGAATATCTATTAACAAGGCATCGGGTGGCTCAGGCACTTTACAACCTAAACTGGCACACAGTTGGCTCATTTGTGGTCTGGTTTTATCGTTTAACGAAAGTTCAGTAAAGTTAAAATAAACATACTGCACTAAAAGTAAGGCAGTCGCAAAAACACACATAAAGCTCCACGTTAACCAGTAGCCCCAATTAATAGAAATCATTGGTTGGGTTTTGATTTCTAAGGGAAGCTGAATATTACGCGCGGGCGCACTGCTCGTACTGGCGTTATTGTTTAAAAAGCTTAATAAGTCATCTTCTTTTTGAGCAGGTGCGACAGGTGATTTGTTATTTGAGGTCTCATCACGCTGTTTATTTTCGGTGCTAGCTTTTGTACGCGTAGGATTTTTAGGGCGTTGTGGCGCTAATTCCATGCTGTAGTTTTTAGCCTTTTCTTGCTTTTCTTCTTCTTCTAATTCGGACATTAACGCTTGTGCCCAACTTTCATCGGCATTTTCGTTAATTTTGTCAACCTCACCTATGCCTTTTAAGTGACCTTTTTCGGTAGGTTCAATCCATGCCTCTTGCAGCATGTCGCTGATTTCGTCATCAAATAAGGGCTTTTTAGCACTGGGTTTATTTTTAGGCGGTGGGGTGGGTTCTTTGGGTTGTTTTTTAGGCACAATTGGCTGTTCTGCGCCAAAGTTTTCAAGTTCTTCACCTAAGTCGCCTAATAAATCCATTGCCCAAGACTCATCGTCTTTGTTGCGTTTTTTAGGTGTATTGGTTGTGGTTTGAGGTTTAGGTGCAGCGTGTTGCTGACGTGCTACAACGGGCATACTATTTGGGGTGTCGTTATTTGACGGTATGCTAGGGGCTGGCGCGGATTCAGGGAGGGGGGGGGGCGTAATGTTGGCCGTTTCACCCTCAACTAAATGTTGGTCTGCTCTAAAAACTTGTAAGCAACTACCACAACGAACGTGACCACCACGCGCCGCTAATTGTTCACTGGTAATGTTAAAAACGCTGGTGCAGTGTGGGCAGCGTGTTTGTTTGGTTTCGCTCATTGTCCCTCAAGCTCCAAATCTTGTGCAAAAATATAATGGTACATGACAATCTGCGCCATATTTTACATACCTATTGTGAGACAACATATAGAATTTACGTATTACACCAAAATTAGTGCGTAAGTCCTAAATAATGTTTTGCGAGGCATATCTAAAGTCGTGTTGTCATCTGGCTATTTTTTCATATTTAGTGAAGGTTATGTGAACAAGTTCACATAAAACCTTCGTTTTTTTTAGTTATGGCTGCTGTTTAAGCGTTTTCCCGACAAACGGCACCAGTTTTCATCTTTGGTTTTTAATTGGTCTAGTGTAAACCACGGCGCATACACCACAATCAGCTCATCAACTTGGCTATCAATAATGCCCGACAAGGCTAAATCGCCGCCGCCAAGACATAAATTTGCCAACACAGGTGCAAGTTCAGCAAGTGGCCCTGCCAAAATATTAGCCACGACAACATCCGCTTGAATAGCAGGCATGGCATCAGGAAAGCAAACTGTCATTTTATTAGCCACGCCATTACGCGCGGCATTGTCTTTAGTCGCTAATAAGGCTTGAGGGTCAAGGTCTACACAATAAGCATGTTTTGCACCGAGTAATAAAGCAGCAATCGCTAAAATACCCGAACCACAGCCATAATCGACGACGACTTTATCTTGCAAATCAAGGCCATCTAACCATTGCAAACATAAGGCAGTTGTGGCGTGAGTACCTGTACCAAAGGCTAAACCTGGATCTAATAATAAATTAATGGCATTGGGTTGAGGCGGCGGAGTCCAACTTGGCACAACCCATAAACGCTCACCAAAACACATCGGATGATAATGATCCATCCATGCGCGTTCCCAAATTTGGTCTTCTAAAATTTCGACCCGATGGCTAGGTAAACCACCTGCTACATGCTCGTTTAAAAACTCTAAAATTGCTTCCATATCGGAGTCGATGGTAAACAAAGCCACAATGCGTGTTGCATCCCAAAGCGGTGTTGTGCCTAAAGGTGGCTCAAACAACGGTTGGTCGGCGGCATCTTCCATTACAATTGCGCCAGCCCCGACTAATTCGAGGGCAGCTTCGATGCGGTCTGCGTCTGTTTTAGAGCTATCAATTTTAAGTTGTAACCAAGCCATGCTTTATGTCAATCCAAGTTTCTTTTCGAGGTAGTGAATATCAACACCGCCTTCATTAAAGGCGTTATCGGTGAGGATTATATCACGATGCAAAGGAATATTGCTTTTTATCCCTTCAACCACAATCTCGTCTAGTGCGTTACGCATGCGTTGCAAAGCCACTTCACGACTGTTACCAAAGGCAATGAGTTTACCAATGAGTGAGTCATAATAAGGTGGCACGCTGTAACCTGTATAAATATGGGAATCCATACGAATACCTAAACCACCAGGGGCATGGTAATAATTTATTTTACCGGGGCAGGGTAAAAATGTTTTTGGGTCTTCAGCATTGATACGGCATTCAATGGCATGGCCACGAATCACAATATCTTTTTGTTGATACGATAAACCTAAGCCTGCGGCCACTCGCAACTGCTCTTTAATAATATCAACACCAGTGACCATTTCGGTGACGGGATGCTCAACTTGAACACGGGTATTCATTTCGATAAAGTAAAAACAGCCATCTTCATATAAAAATTCAAAGGTACCCGCGCCACGATATTTCATTTGTTGGCAGGCTTTAACACACGATGCCGCCACTTCTTGACGAATTTGTTGCGGAATATGCGGTGCAGGGGCTTCTTCAACCACTTTTTGATGACGGCGTTGCAGCGAACAATCGCGGTCACCTAAATGAATCGCGTTACCTTCACCATCACCTAAGACTTGAATTTCGACATGGCGCGGATGTTGTAAAAATTTTTCCATGTACACGGTGTCGTCACCAAAAGCGGCTTTGGCTTCGGATTGTGTTACCGCAAGGCTGTTTAAAACGTCTTCTTCGTGATGCACCACACGCATACCACGACCACCACCACCAGCCGCCGCTTTAATAATAATAGGCAAACCAATACGTTTGGCGGTTGCTAAAGCGATATCGGCGGTTACTGCACCATCGGAGCCAGGTACGGTGGGTACGCCTGCAATTTTCATGGCTTCAATGGCCGCGACTTTATTACCCATCATACGAATGGTTTCGGCGCGAGGCCCAATAAAGGTAAAGCCTGATTGTTCAACCACTTCGGCAAAGTCGGCGTTTTCGGACAAAAAGCCATAACCAGGATGAATTGCTTGTGCTTGTGTCGCTTCGGCAGCGGCAATAATAGACGGAATATTTAAGTAGCTGTCTTTAGATAGAGCAGGGCCTATACATAAAGACTCATCTGCCAAACGAACGTGTAATAAATCACGGTCAGCTTTAGAATATACAGCAACGGTTTGAATGCCTAACTCTTTGCAAGCACGTAATACACGCAGAGCAATTTCGCCACGGTTAGCGATAAGGACTTTGGTGAGCATAAAGGCCTCGTTAATAATTAAACAATCGTAAACAAGGCTTGGTCAAACTCAACCACTTCGCCATTTTCTACCAAAATAGATTCAACCACACCTGCTTTGTCGGCCAAAATTTGATTCATCATTTTCATGGCTTCGATAATACATAAGGTGTCACCGATTTTGACAGTTTGACCCACTTCCACAAAGTTAGCTGCTGTTGGCGAAGAAGCACGATAAAATGTACCCACCATCGGAGAGTGCTGTATAAAACCTTGGGTTTGGGGTTTGTTTTGTGGTGGAGCAGTCCCCATTGCACCATCTGCAAGCGTGGCAGGCTGTGCGCTAGGTGTAGCAGTTGCGCTAGGTGGCAAATAATAGGTGTTTGGTGTGTGTGCTTGTGCTGATTGATGTCGGGCTATGCGAATGGATTCTTCGCCTTCTTTAATTTCGAGTTCATCAAAACTTGATTCTTCAAGCATTTCTAACAATTTTTTGACTTTACGAATGTCCATAGTAGTTTCTCATCATTCAAAGTGTGTTCAGGACAACCCACGTCAGGGTTAGCCCTAAATAGGTAAAAATTAACGGGTTATTTTTTGGTAAGTGCCTGTAAAACATATTGCAAAGCAAAGTCATAACCTTGCGCGCCTAAGCCACAAATCACACCAATAGCCACATCAGAAAAATAAGAGTGATGTCTAAAGGTTTCACGGGCATGAACATTAGATAAATGTACTTCAATAAAAGGAATTTTTATGGCCAAAATCGCATCACGCATCGCAACCGAGGTATGCGTAAATGCAGCAGGATTTATAATAATATATTGTGTGCCATCATGTGCCGCCGCCTGAATGCGGTCAATTAACACGCCTTCGTGATTGCTTTGCAAACAATCTAAGGTATAACCTTGTTGATGCGCTTTGGTGGCTAATTGTTCATTAATTTGGTTTAGTGTGGTTGCGCCATAAATTGTTGGCTCACGCGTGCCTAATAAATTAAGATTAGCACCGTGGAGCAGCAAAATTTGAGCCATAAAAATACCCTATAACACTAAAAAGAGGCATAAGCTGTGGTTAATAACAGGCAAAATCACGTTATTATTGGCGAATATCAGGGCTTACGCATTGCACCGCAATGAATGCGTTCTGCTTGCTAAAAATCGTTGTAAATGATTGCATAGCGAGTAGATAAGCAATCACCACGTAAGCCTCAGACAAGCTATGTTTTTGCCAAGATACCTAAACTTGCCTATTAAGGCAATCGCGAGATATAACATGGTAATGATACTAAGATGTTTTTTGCAGTCAGTCGCGCTATTTTGCCTAACAATTTTACCTGTTTATGCCGAGGATAATTCGAGCCTAAACCTTGATATGCCATTGTTGGTGATAAACTTGTCGTCGGTGGCAGCCGCTATTTTTCAGCAGCAAGCCAAAATTTGGTTTTTTTTGTTGGCTGTGGCATTGTTTGTTTGTTTTGTGGCATCTTTGTTAATGAATCGGCCTATAGATAAAAGCAGCCTCAATCAGGGCGATTTGTTGGCTAAAAAAGTATCTATATGGTGGATGGTATTTTTGTTGTTATTGATAATGGGTTTTGCCATGCCAATGTTGCGTGTCTGGCTGGTAGTGATGGGGTGACGTTGTTCGCGCACCTTTTATAATGCCAATCACTTAAAAGAACTGACTATGAAACATACCCTTCGACTCCGCTCAGGGAGCATGCGCTAGCTGAGCGGAGTCGAAGCTAAGTGTAATTAACCAAAATGAGAGAGGACTCCCTCGCCCTTTGGGAGAGGGTTGGGGTGAGGGATTATAGTTTAAGCACGTAAACGGCGTGTTTTAAACGTGTTCCAGCCATTTTCGCTTAGGCCTAAAACAAGGGATATTAAAGCCGACTCATTCGGTTTTGGGTCTTTACCATTAGCCATACGACGTAATTGACGCGAATACCATGCCACTTCCATGAGTGCCATTGTATCCACAGGTTTAATGCCTGTTTTAATGGGCTTAACTTGATAACGTGGCATTTGTCCTGTTAATAAACGATTAGGTGCGTCAGGCTCAATGGCTAAGGCGCGTGCAATGCCTACAAAATCAACTGCTCCGCTGGTAATCGCCTCGCTCATGCCATCGGGTGACCTAAAGCCGCCTGTTACAATAAGGGGTGTTTTGGTGGCGGTACGCGCTTTTTCGGCAAATTCTAAAAAATAGGCTTCACGGCGACGCGTAGAATCTTTGACGGCGACTTTTTTGGTGCCAGCCATAACAGGCGCTTCGTAAGTGCCGCCTGATATTTCAATCATATCAATGCCTGTTTCAGATAAAGCACGAATCACCTCTAATGATTCCTCTTCACTAAAACCGCCTTTTTGAAAGTCGGCAGAGTTAAGTTTAATACCAATCGGAAAATCTGCGCCCACTTGCTCACGTATTGCTTTATAAACTTCGAGTACAAAACGGCGACGATTTTGAGGGTTACCGCCCCATTGGTCGCTACGTTGGTTGTGATGACCTGATAAAAATTGGCTGACTAAATAGCCATGTGCGCCATGAATTTGTACGCCACTAAAGCCTGCTTTTTTGGCAATAAAAGCCGTACGCGCAAAGCGTTGAATAATATCTTCAATTTCGGCTTGAGTTAATTCGCGTGGGGTAGCAAAAAAAGAGGCCATTTGTTTGCCAAAAGGAATCGCGGAGGGGGCAACGCTTTCGTGGTTTAAACCTTTGGGGACTTGTTTGCCAGGGTGATTAATTTGCATCCATAATTGGGTGTTGTTTTGTGTACCTGCTTTAGCCCATGCTTTGAGCAAGTCAAAGTCGCGTTCGTCTTCAACCACCACATTGTTTGGCTCGCCCAATGCGCGTTGGTCAATCATGACATTGCCTGTAATACACAAACCAATACCGCCGTCTGCCCAACGCTGATATAAACGCGCTAAACTCAGTGTTACATGATTATCGGTTGTGCCAAGGGCTTCACTCATGGCAGATTTGACTAAGCGATTTTTGATAACCGAGCCATTAGGCAGGGTAAAGGGTTGATTTAAAATTTCGGCAGAGGTGGACATAAAGATGCTCCAAAAATATAAGACTGTCGTACTAATTTATGAATCCAAGATAGCACTCAATTTGATGGTTGTCAAAGTATTAAATTGATTTTTGTGGTAGCTAACGTAAAAAGTGCTAGCGCGTCAGAGTATGTCGTATTAAATGTTACTTTTACTTTATTACGCTTAAAATAACTGGTACAACACTTTTACTCTTGCCTCATCATAACAATAGCCAAATAAATTATGGAAAATAGCATGTCACCCGACTTAAAAACCAAAATTCAAGTATTGTTTAACGGTCTTAATCAAGGCTTAGTTGAGCGTGAATCTATACTTAAAATTGCATTGTTGACTGTTTTGGCAGGCGAAAACTTACTGCTAATTGGCCCACCGGGTACAGCCAAAAGCCTGATTGCTAGGCGCATCGCCCAAACACTAACAACAGACGACAATAGCCATCGTTATTTTGAGTATTTATTAACTAAGTTTTCGACCCCCGAAGAAATTTTTGGCCCGTTATCTATTGCAGCACTTAAAGCGGATTGTGTAAAACGCAACACTGCAGGTTATTTACCAACGGTGCGTATTGCATTTTTGGATGAAATTTTTAAGGCTAGCTCCTCTATTTTGAATGCCTTATTAACCATTTTAAATGAGCGTATTTATCATAATGGCGCAGAGTTACAACGTGTGCCAATGCAAGCCCTTATTGCCGCATCAAATGAGTTGCCAACTGGCCAAGAAGAGCTTGGTGCTTTGTATGACCGTTTTTTGGTGCGTGTGTTTGTGGATTATGTCAGTTTAGACAGTTTGCCGCAGCTTTTTGAAAAAACACTTGAACAAGCCAGTGTTACACCTTTTACGGCAGATGAGTTAAAAGCTATTCAACAAGCGGCTGATAAGGTAAGCATTCCGCCTGAGATTGTGCAAGCGATTCAACAAATTTGGCAAAAACACCGCGAGACTTTTAAGGAAGATAGACGCGAACAGCTTTCTGACCGCCGCTTAAAAAAGGTGATTAAATTGTTGAGTGTGGCGGCTGCGACTAATGGGCGTACTGCGGTCGATTTGTCAGATGTTTTTTTGCTTAAAGATTGTTTGTGGAATCATCCTGATAATGCGCTTAAAGTGCGTGACATGATTATGGCTGTATTGCGTGATTGTAGTTATCCGATTGTAAGTGCATCTGATAATAGAGGTGATATTGACGCATTTTTGCAAGGCCATTCTATTTCAATACAAGAAGATGACCCATATGCTGCCTTTGAAGCATCACGCCTCAAAAATAATAAATTTGGCAATGCTAAATTTGTGATTAAAGGCTACAAAGGCAGTGGCACGCAAATTGACCCTGTTTTAATTAGCACTTATCAAGATATTGCAGGTTTAGAGCGCACAGAAGTAGGGCAACAGGGCTATTACTTTAAGCAAACAGCCGATATAGATTGTAGTGTGCTTAGTACATGGCCAGAGATTACTTTTCAAGGGCATTATGATGGTGGGGGGTATAGTATTATTTATACGCAACAGCAACAGACGCTTGGCCAATTAATTCAGCAGCGACAGCAACAGCAAAGTCAGGTTAAACATCTATTTAGCAACATTAAACAACACTCTAGCGTTATTAATTTACGCTTAAAAACGATGTTATTGGCAATAAATGCAGATGATAGTGATATTTCTGCCTGTACGGTTGTCGATTATTCTTTGCTTGATTCGGCAAATAATTGCCGTATTACTGCTTGTGATTCATCTAAATATCTAATTACTCAAAATGCTAAACAATGTGAAATCACTCGCTGTCAATCAGGAGATGCGTTAATTGGTAATATAGCAACAGCATGTACCATTACCGATTGCTTTAGTGTTCTAGTATCTAATTCTAATGCAGCTACGATTCAGTGGTAAGGAGATAAAAATGAGTTGGATAAGAAGTTCAGTGGGTATTTCAATAAATGCTAATGATGGTCATGGTGGCCTTGCTTCAACATTGAGTCAAGGAAGTATTGTCGAACGATGTTTTGTATGGGTGGATACTCCAGCAGGTGCAAGTAGAGGAGGAATGATTTACCGTTGTGCCAATAGTACGATTCGTTACTGTGCTTTAGGTAAAACAGCGAATGAGAATTCTTCTTCACTGGGAAGAATTGCACAAAATATCGATGGTACATGCGCATTACAACACAATATTTCCCTTGATAGCATAGCAATAAATGGTGCTTCTGATGCACAAGGCAAAGATGGCAAATCCGTATCCGCCGCATTATTTAATCAACATTATTTTGAACATACCTTAGGTTGGGACTTTAATAAAGTATGGCAATGGAATAGCACCTTAAACCGACCACAATTGCAATCTGTTGGGGTTGGGGCTGTTGTAAATAGTGTTAGGCAAGGCCAATCAGCTAGCAATGACGACTTACTTAGCCAACAAATGCGTGCCAATATTTGGTTATAAAAGAAACTCCCTCTCCCTATGGGAGAGGGAGTTTCTTGGCCAAAATTGTCATTAGCACAACAAGGAATAAATAGATGTTTGCTGCTATCTCAAAACTCTTAAATCCTTTTACAGCAGCCATACCCACAGGCATTAAAGCCATTAAATACTTTATGGATAGCACCCTGCGCGACAAAGTCACGCCTGTAGCAGGTAGTGTGTTGTATTGCGACTTATGGGTAGCGGTAGAGCATTCAGGAATTTATGTGGGCGATGGCAACATTTCTAACATTGAAGTAGAAGGCATGGCAGAAAGCGCCGTACGACGCTGCTCTCCTGCGAGCTTCACCTCAAAAAGCACCTTAGGCCGCAAAATTTATGTCTCATGCAACAAATACGGCGCGGTAGGCGATAATAATGTCGCTGATTATGCCAACGACCAAGTAGGAGAACGATCTTTTTATGGCTTAGTGCTTAAAAATTGTCATCAATTTTCACAAAAATGTGTTGAGAAAAGCAGTCAAGTAGCAAATAGCTCTTGGTTAGACGTGGCCTCAGATATGTTTACACCCGATACATGGGAGCCAACCATTGGCTTACTTAAACAAGCTGCCAGAATAAACTTAGGCGCAACCAAATGGCGTTTGTGGGATTGGCAAAACGACAAAAACAAAGAGTCGCCTCCACCCGAACCCGATTGGCAAGCCCATAATGATTACTTTAAGAATTTGCCCTTAAATGCCGAGAGTATTCAACAAATACAGCAACAATTAGCAGAAACTCAAGCCTACGAGCAAGAAATTGCTGATGAAAATATCCCCGAAAATATTCGTAAAAAATTAGCAAACTTTAGAATAGTCATGCAGGATATTGCCAACACTTACGAAAAAGCCAAAGGATTTTTGGCGGCGTGTCCTGATGCTAAGTTTAGTTATGCTGACCTTAAAGCCTGTAACGAAGACTTTAGTGCTTTAGCCAATGCTTTGCAAAATAATCATAAAATCAAAGAATTAGCGCACAAAATGGGTCGCGCTTATATTAGCGAAGAGAGAAAAAAACAAACCAAAATTCCCCAAGCCAGCAAGAGTGAAGTACACGGCACACACCGTAGCGATGATGTTATGCGAGTTTTGCCAAGCGAGTTATTAAATTTAGAAGATGAAACGCTAGAAATGCTTTTTTATGCACGTTTATTAGAAAAACAATTACTCACCTATGAGTTGCAAGGTACGACTCATGTTATAGGCGAAACAACAGAAACGCACCAACAACGCACGGGGCCTGTGGTTGCTTGTTTAGATAGCTCGGGCAGTATGCAAGGACAGCCAATGTTAAAGGCCAAAGCCTTGCTGTTGGCTATTGCGAATATTTTGCAAAAAGAGAATCGTTCATTGCACATTTTGTTATTTGGGGCAAGTGGAGAGCTTCGTGAGTTTTCTATGTTGGCTAACAATGAGTCGGCTGGATTACTCAAATTTTTACAACAAGGCTTTGGTGGTGGTACAGATTTTGAAACCCCTTTGCAGCGTGCATTAGATATTATTGCCTCACAAAAAGATTATCAAAAAGCCGATATATTGATGATTGGTGATGGAGACTGTCAGCTTTCACCTACCTTTGCTAATCGCCTTAGCACTCAAAAACAGGTATTGGATTGCATGGTGTATTCGGTGTTATGTGCAGGTACACGTATTAAAGATGATTTTAGCGATGAAGTGGTAGTTTTGTAGGTGCTAGTAGTTTGTATGGATGCTGCCAAAACCAACTGTAAGGGCGCATGATTGCGCCCTGTTTTTGGCAAGGGGTGCAATCATGCACCCCTACGAATCATAGTCAAAAAACAACTATTTACCCAACCATTGGATTTTATACAAATCACGTCTTCTGTCTAAATAATTGCGTACCGAGCCTTCATTTTGAAGTTTTTTAAGCTTCTCTAAATCTAAGTCCACAATTAACGTCATTTCGGTGTTTGGTGTGGTTTCGGCCATAATCGCATCATGCGGAAAGGCAAAGTCGGAGGGCGAAAACACCGCTGATTGTGCGTATTGAATTACCGCATTATCGACCTTAGGCAAATTGCCTACGCTGCCTGCAATCGCCACATAACACTCGTTTTCGATGGCACGTGCTTGAGCGCAATACTTAACCCGTAAAAAGCCTGTTTTGGTATCTGTCCAAAATGGCACAAATAAAATTTGCATATCTTGCTCAGATAACAAACGAGCCAACTCTGGAAACTCAGAGTCATAACAAATCAAAATGCCAATTCTGCCAAAGTCGGTTTCAAATACTTTGAGTTGGTCACCACCTTGCATAATCCATTCGCGTTTTTCGCCCGGTGTAGGATGAATTTTATATTGTGTGTCTATTGTGCCATCACGACGACATAAATAGGCCACGTTATAAAGTTCGCCTTCTTCAATAAGCGGCATTGAACCTGCAATAATATTAATGTTGTAACTAACGGCCATTTTAGAGATAGCATCTACAATTTCGCTAGTGTAGTTAGCTAAATCTTTAACGGCATCTAAAGAGGTTTTGTGCGCTTCTACACCCATCAACGAGGCATTAAAAAACTCGGGAAATAACGCCACATCACATTGATAGTCAGAGAGCGCATCAACAAAGTATTCCACTTGCTGCAACACATCATCAACCGATTTAACAGGCCGCATTTGCCACTGTACACAACCGACTCGTGCTGTTGTTTTGGTGCCACCAATTAACGAGGTTTTGCTAGCATCGTAATACAAATTGTACCACTGCAATAAGGTAGCATAACCTTTGGACTCTTTATCCTCGGGCAAATAAGCATTTAAAATCTGTTTTACATCAAAGTCATTAGAGAGTTGAAAAGTCAAAATAGGGTCGTAGATTTCTTTCTTTTTGACTTGTTCAATATATTGTTGTGGGGTAAGACTTTTGGAATAGCGTTGATAATTGGGAATGCGTCCGCCAGCGACAATGGCTTTTAAATTAAGATTTTGACACAGTTCTTTACGCGCCTCGTATAATCTGCGCCCCAAACGCATACCACGATATTGAGATGATACAAACACATCAACGCCATATAAAACATCGCCATTAGGGTCGTAAGTGGTTAAATAAGCATCGCCTGTAATTTCTTCATAGGTGTGTTTGTCGCCAAACTTGTCATAATCAACTACCACCGAAAAAGCAGCAGCCACGACTTTGCCGTGGTCTTCGATGCAAATTTGTCCTTCGGGAAAGGCTTTAAGTTGCGCTCTAAACTTTTTTTCGGGATAGCCTGTATTTAAGTTGGCATAAATATCATCCCATAACTCTTTAACATCGGCATAATCACCTTCGGCAAGGTGTCGTAAGCTAAGTTTATGTTCTGACTCTTCGGTTAATATCGTATCGTTCATGTAGAAATCCTGTGTAATGGGGCTTTTAAAAATGGTGTGATTTTTGGTGGCGCGTGTTAACTTTTTAATACAGTAACGTCTTGAAATTACTTGGCTAATAACCGTACCAAAATACCTTGGTATAATTGGGTTAAAATGTCTAAATCGGCTACATTCACACATTCATTAATTTGATGAATGGTGGCGTTAATCGGCCCTAACTCCAAAACTTGTGCGCCTGTAGGAGCAATAAAACGCCCATCTGATGTACCGCCACTGGTAGATAATTCGGTATCTAAACCTGTGATTTCCTTAATGGCCGCAACACTTGCAGCAACCAATTCACCTTTAGCGGTTAAAAAGGGCAAGCCACTCAAACTCCATGCCAAGTCATACGTTAAACCATGTTTGTTTAAGATGGTCTCGGTACGTTCTTTAAGCTGTTCGGCGGTGACTTCGGTTGAAAATCTAAAGTTAAAAACCACGTCAATATCGGCAGGAATCACATTATTTGCGCCAGTCCCCGAATGAATATTAGAAATTTGAAAACTCGTGGCAGGAAAAAACGCATTACCGTTATCCCATACTTGGTTAGTTAACTCCGCAAGGGCAGGTGCGACTTGATGAATCGGATTATTAGCCAGTTGTGGATAGGCCACATGGCCTTGTTTGCCAATGACTTTTAATATGCCATTTAATGAGCCACGCCGACCATTTTTAATCACATCGCCAATCGTTTTGCTGCTAGAAGGCTCACCCACTAAACACCATGTCATTTTTTCTTGACGCGCTTCTAAATGTTCAACAACTTTTACTGTACCGTCTTTAGCCACGCCTTCCTCATCACTGGTAATTAAAAAAGCAATAGAACCTTGATGGTTAGGATGTTGAGCCACAAAATTTTCGCAAGCAACGACCATTGCTGCTAATGAGCCTTTCATGTCGGCTGCGCCACGGCCATACAACACACCATCACGAATTTCGGGGGCAAATGGCTCGCTGTGCCATGCGCTAAGTGAGCCAGTTGGCACAACATCGGTATGACCAGCAAAGGCTAATACAGGCTCTAGTGTACCACGACGCGCCCAAAAATTATCTACCTCACCAAAACGTAAGCGTTCGATCACAAAGCCAATTTTTTCTAAACGCTGAATCATCAATTCTTGGCAATTAGCATCAACAGGGGTCACAGAGGGGCAGCGAATTAAATCTAAAGTCAACGCAAGAGTAGGGGACATAGTATTTCCAGTTAGCAGTTAGCAGTTAGCAGTTAGCAGTTAGCAGTTAGCAGTTAGCAGTTAGCAGTAGTTTAGCGTAATTTATTAGTGTTGTAGCCTAACAAATTGTCCATCTTGGCAAGAACCTTGCTAGAATTACCCCATCTCAAGCGGCCGTAAGGTCACTTAATTATTAAAGGAGTCTATTAATGAATAAAATATTAAGCACGAGCTTGTTGGCTGCTGCCATTGCTGTAGCAGGCTGTAGCAAAAAAGAAGAAGCCGCTCAAACCGAAGGCACGGCAAGTGCCGCAAATACAGGCGGCTTGGTGGTTAAAATAGGCCATGCTGCACCATTAACTGGCCCTCAAGCGCATTTGGGTAAAGATAACGAAAATGGCGTGCGTATGGCTATCGACGACCTTAATGCACAAGGTTTTAGTATTGGCGGCCAAAAAGTTCAATTTCAATTAGAGTCCGAAGACGACCAAGCCGACCCACGTATTGCGACTACTGTGGCGCAAAAATTTGTAGATGACAAAGTGAGTGGCATGATTGGTCACTTAAACTCAGGCACAACCATTCCCGCGTCGCGTATTTATAATGATGCAGGCATTGTCGAAATCTCGCCCTCAGCCACTAATCCAAAATACACCCAACAAGGTTACAAAGGCGCGTTTCGCGTGATGGCTAACGATGTACAACAAGGCAAAGTCTTGGGTGAGTTTGCGGTTAAAGACATGAATGCTAAAAAAATAGCTATTATTGATGACCGTACCGCGTATGGCCAAGGCTTGGCTGATGAGTTTGAAAAAGCCGCAAAAGCTGCAGGTGCAAGCATTGTGGTGCATGAGTTTACTAACGACAAAGCCCAAGATTTTACCGCGATTTTAACCAAAATTAAGGGTGCTGCACCTGATTTGGTGTTTTATGGTGGCATGGACGGCCAAGGCGCACCAATGGTTAAACAATTACAAACTTTGGGTTTAAAAGCGCAGTTTTTGGGTGGTGATGGCATTCATACCGCTGAGTTTATGAAATTAGCAGGTGCGGCCGCCGAAGGAGTCACGGCTTCTTTACCAGGTGTACCTTTAGACCAAATGCCTAAAGGCGCAGACTTTAAACAAAAATTTGAAAGCAAATACGGCAAAATTCAGTTGTACGCACCCTATTGCTACGATGCCATGATGGTCATGGCCGAAGCCATGCAACGCGCTAACTCGGCTGAGCCAGCAAAGTATTTACCCGAAATGGCCAAAACTAATTATAGCGGCGTAACCGCTAATATTAAGTTTGATGATAAAGGCGACTTACAAGGTGGTTCAATCACGGTGTATCGGGTGGTTAAAGGTGAGTGGCAAGTATTAAAAACGGTGGCGGCTCAGTAGTTATTATTTGTAGAGGCGAATTTATTCACTAATTAAACTGGTCTGTTGATGTTTTGATGGCGTAGGGGTGCATGATTGCGCCCTATGTGCTGTCCATTATAAAAGGGCGCGAGCATCACGCCCCTACAACCTCATAACGAGAATAAAAACCATGAAACAATTATTTGACACTTTTCAGTCCCACAGCTTAGAAATTTTACCCAACCTAAAAGAGCGTTATGGCTTATTACTGCGCCGCGACTTGGTGAGTATTAAGTTATTACACAAAGATGGCCAGTTGCTTTTAGAATATACCGTGACCGACCAAGAACATTATTCTTTTGATAATAAAGTCATTACCAATAGCTTAACCCTAAGTGCCGAGTTACATACTTTGCTTAGCACCCAAGTCTCTATTTTTGAAAATGCCCGTTATGTGGTGGAAGAATTAGTACCAACCAATTTAGCTAAAATGGCACATATTTTTGATGAAAGTTCGGCAGCCGCCATTATTGACTATGCCGAGCATGGCTAAATTAAAAGCTAAATGATGAGTGTTTTAGGGATGGCGTGGTGCAGCTTGTTTGAGGCATGGATGCCGAGTTCTGCACCACAAATGGTTTTGCTTACTTTTGACTAAACAAAAGTAAGGCCTGCGGCAGGCAAAGACACGTTTTGTTTGATGTGGTTATGGATTTATCGCGTTTTATTATTAGCAATTGTTTTTTGAGAGTTTGAAACATTGGATATCTTTGCCCAACAGTTAATTAACGGCCTGATTTTAGGCAGTATTTACGCACTTATCGCACTTGGCTATACCATGGTGTATGGCATTTTAGGTTTAATTAATTTTGCCCACGGCGAAATTGTCATGATTGGGGCGATGGTTTGTATTACGTGTCTTAATTTATTGTTGGGGCATTTTGGCGACCTCTCGCCATTATTGCTGGTGTGTGCCAGTGTGTTAATGGCCATTCCTGTGTGTGCTTTATTAGGCTATAGCATTGAGCGTATTGCTTACAGACCCTTACGCAATGCGCCTCGATTAGCTCCGTTAATTACTGCGATTGGCGTATCTATTGTATTACAAAACTTAGCAATGATGATTTGGGGCAAACAATATACGCCGTTTCCAAGCATTTTTGCCAATGAACCGTACCATATTGCAGGCGCAGTCATTACCCCATTGCAAGTGAGTATTATTGTATTAGCTGCTGTCATTATGTTGGGCTTATGGTTATTAGTGCAAAAAACAAAATTAGGTCGAGCCATGCGTGCCACCGCCCAAAATCCTAATGTAGCCTCGTTAATGGGTGTCAATGTTAATCAAGTGATTGCCATGACCTTTATTTTAGGTTCGTGCTTAGGTGCGGTGGCGGGCATTATGGTCGCTGCTAACTATGGACAAGCCCATGCCTATATGGGCTTTTTATTGGGCTTAAAAGCCTTTTGTGCTGCTGTTTTGGGTGGCATTGGAAACATTGCAGGTGCAGTGATTGGCGGCCTTTTATTAGGAATCATAGAAAGTGTGGGTGCGGGTTATTTGGGCGATGTAACCAATAACTTTTTGGGCAGCCAGTACCAAGATATTTTTGCCTTTTTAGTGCTAATTTTAGTATTAGTGTTTAGACCATCAGGTTTAATGGGCGAAAAAATGGCGGAGCGTCCATAATGAAAAAAATCTGGTTGTCTTATGGTTTGGTCGCGTTGGCCTTAGTGTTTGCCCCCTTTGTAGTGGGGCAGTTTGGCGCATCGTGGGTGCGTATTTTAGATTTTTGCTTGCTGTATATTATGTTGGCTTTGGGCTTAAACATTGTAGTAGGTTATGCAGGTTTGCTCGATTTGGGCTATATCGCGTTTTATGCGGTAGGCGCGTATGCGATGGCGTTATTAGCCTCACCCCACTTAAACATCCATTGGTCGGCATGGTCAATTTTGCCGATTGGGGCAGGGTTTGCCTGTTTGGCAGGTGTTATTTTAGGTGCGCCTACTTTGCGTTTACGCGGTGACTATTTAGCGATTGTCACGCTAGGTTTTGGCGAAATTGTGCGTTTGTTTATGAATAATCTTGACCGTCCCATTAACATTACTAATGGGCCTCAAGGCATCAACATGGTTGATAACGTCAAAATAGGCGGTTTTGATTTTGGCGATGGGTTAGACATTGCAGGGCATCACTTTAGCTCGGCCTATAGTTATTATTATTTATTTTTAGTGTTGGCTTTGCTCACCATTTTTATTTGTATTCGCCTCGAAAACTCGCGTATTGGCAGGGCATGGATGGCAATTAGAGAAGATGAATTAGCTGCCAAAGCCATGGGTATTAACACGCGTAACATTAAATTGTTAGCCTTTGCTATGGGCGCAAGTTTTGGCGGGGTGGCAGGTGGTTTGTTTGCGAGCTTTCAGGGTTTTATTAGCCCCGAAAGTTTTAGCTTAATGGAATCCATCATGGTGTTATGTATGGTGGTTTTGGGCGGCATGGGGCATATAGGTGGTGTTATTTTAGGCGCGATTTTGTTAACGCTCACCCCCGAAGTTTTGCGTGAGGTCATTAACCCATTACAACGTCAACTTTTTGGACGCATGGTGGTTGACCCCGAAAATTTAAGAATGTTGTTGTTTGGCTTGGCGTTAATTTTGGTGATGCTGTTTAAACCTGCGGGTTTGTGGCCATCACCGCGTCGTCAAGAGGAGTTAAAGCATGGCTAATCAAGTTGTTAAACAGCAATTTATTAGTGAAGCCGAGTATTTGGCAGGCGAAAAAATAGCTGAGATTAAACACGAATATATAGATGGTGACGTATTTGCTATGGCAGGAGCGAGTGCCAGCCATAACCGCATATCGCTAAATGTGGCGCGTAAATTTGGTAATCATTTAGAGGGAAAACCGTGTCAGCCGTATATATCTGACATGAAAGTAAAAATAGGGACTAAATATTTTTACCCTGATGTATTAGTAGACTGCTCAGGCTTGAATGATGATAGTCATGTAACTCAAAGCCCTACGCTTATTGTTGAAGTGTTGTCTAAAAGCACACGTCGCACCGATGAAACCATTAAACGCATCGCTTATACTCAAATCAATACCTTGTTAGAGTATGTGTTAATTGAACAAGACTTTGTGGATATAGAAGTGATTCGGCGGCGTAATGGTTGGCAATCGGAGCATTTTTATTTAGGCGATAGTGTCACGTTTGAGGCGATTGGTTTAACGCTAACGGTTGAAGAGGTTTATGCCCGAGTCAATAACCCTGAATTAGTGGAATGGCGGCAGCTTCAAGCCATAGAAAACTCAGAATCCAAGTTAGAAAATTAATGACAGCATTACTTCAACTTTCGCACATCCAAAAGCGTTTTGGTGGGATTCATGCCCTTAAAGATGTGTCGTTAACCATTCCCCAAAACTGTATTTACGGTTTAATTGGCCCTAATGGGGCAGGCAAAACCACTTTATTTAATGTGATTACGGGCTTATATGAAGCCGATAGTGGCGAACGTCAGTTTGATGGTAAGTCGTTACCTTTAAGTCTTAAACCGCATGAAATTTTGATTCGTGGCATTGCGCGTACTTTTCAAAATATTCGTTTATTTCAAGATATGACTGCCCTCGAAAATGTTATGGTAGGGCGGCATAGCAAAACAAAAACAGGTGTGATAGGCGCAATTTTACGCACACCCAAAGCCCGCGCCGAAGAAAAAGCTATTTTAGATAAATCGATGAGCTTATTAGCGTATGTGGGTTTAGAATCATCGGCACAACGTATAGCCAAAACCTTGTCTTATGGCGACCAACGCCGTTTAGAAATTGCCCGTGCCTTGGCCACCGAACCTGCCTTGCTTACCTTAGACGAACCCGCCGCAGGCATGAATCCTACCGAAACTGCCGAGCTGTCAAAATTGATTCAACGTATTTATGAAGATGGTACTAGCGTGTTATTGATTGAGCATGATGTAAAGTTGGTGATGGGCTTATGTCATCGGGTAGCGGTATTAGATTTTGGCCAATTGATTGCCGAAGGTGTGCCTGCTGATGTGCAAAAAGACTCTAAAGTGATTGCTGCTTATTTAGGAGGCAGCGCATGAGCTTGCTGACGGTTAATAATTTACAAATTGCCTATGGCGGTATTCAAGCAGTCAAAGGCATTAGTTTTCATGTTAATGCAGGCGAGTTGGTCAGTTTAATTGGCGCAAATGGCGCAGGCAAAACCTCTACCCTAAATTGCTTGGGTGGTTTGCTCAAACCTGCGGGTGGCGAGATTTTATATCAAGGTAAAAACTTACTCAGCATTCCTATTCATGACCGAGTTAAGCATGGCTTGGCCTTAGTTCCCGAAGGACGCGGTATTTTTTCTAAACTCACGGTGGCCGAAAATTTACGCATGGGCGCGTATCATCGTCAGTTACACGAGTCTGAGTTAGACCAAGCTTTTGAGCGGTTTCCACGTTTATATGAGCGTAAAACACAATTGGCAGGTACGTTGTCGGGCGGTGAGCAACAAATGTTGGCCATTGTAAGAGCCTTATTAAGTAAACCTAAATTACTGTTGTTAGATGAGCCGTCTATGGGCTTAGCCCCGATTATGGTCGAAAAAATCTTTGCCACCATTAGCGAAGTAACCCAAGAAGGGGTGGCGGTATTGTTAGTAGAGCAAAACGCCAAAGCTGCGCTTGCTTTAGCCCAACGTGCTTATGTGATGGAAAGTGGCAAAATAAGTTTAGAGGGTGATGCCAAAGCGTTAGCTGCCGACGAACGGGTACGTGCTGCTTATTTGGGAGAATAATGCAATGGAAATGAACGTCACTACGCCCGCGATTTTGTTTCCTGCGATTTCATTGTTAATGTTGGCTTATACCAATCGTTTTTTGGCCTTAGCGACTTTAATTAGAAGCCTACACGCCAACCACGAGCAACGAAAACATTTGGCCAGTTATCATGGTCAATTAGCCAATTTACGCAAACGCTTACGTTTAATTAGACGTATGCAAACCTATGGTGGTATTAGTTTTTTCTTTTGTGTGGTGTCTATGCTGTGTTTGTTTTTTGACAACGAACAAGCAGGACGTTGGACATTTGCGGTTAGCTTGTTGTGTTTAATGGGGTCATTGGCGATGTCGGTGGTCGAAATTAGAATCTCGCTGGATGCCTTAGAAATTGAGTTATCTGATTTAAATGTGTAGAGATTAAGGACTGTTGATGTTTTGATTTAGCCCTCACCCAACGGGAGAGCGAGTTCTCTCTCCCTGTGGGAGAGAGTTAGAGTGAGGGAAAAATAGCGTAACATGATCAAAATTTAGCCTAAAATAGGCACTGGTTTCAAATATCACTAGCCCCTAAAATTAAAACCTTCATAAAATCTAAATTTCAGCTTGTTTAAGCCGTGAGCTTTGGTACGATGATACCAACTTTTGCTCAACTCATTATAATAACTATGAACTACCTCAGCTTAGAGCCATTTTTTCATGGGCATCCCGATTGGCGTATGAAGGCAGGCAAATTACATCGAGAATATCTCTTTAAGGATTTTATCGAAGCCTTTGGTTTTATGACCCAAGTTGCCATGTTAGCCGAACGTGCTAGCCATCATCCTGATTGGTCTAATTCCTATAATAAAGTGGTTATTGGGCTGACAACACACGATGTGCAAACAGTCACAGGCAAAGACATTGCCCTCGCGATTGCCATTGAGCAATTGTGGCGTGTGCGTTATACCTAAGCCAATCACTTATTTTACATTAAACAAAAGAGTTCTTGATAATGAGTAATACCTCTCCTGTTGCTATGGTTGCAGAGTCTGACCCACAACACATAAAAACTGTATTTGACTCACAACAAGCCACTGCCATTCGGTGGCGTGAGTCGGTAGCCGAACAACGTATTACGCGTTTAAAGCGTTTGCGTGAAGCGGTCTTAGAACATAGACAAGCGTTTTATCATGCCTTTGAATTAGATTACCGTAAGCCTGTGGCCGAAGTCGATGTGACTGAGTTAATGCCTGTTTTGGACGAAATTCGCCATGCAGTAGGGCGATTAAAGCAATGGATGAAGCCACAAAAAGTGAGTCCGACCAGTTTGATGCTCACCACTAGCGCATGGGTAGAATATCAACCGCGTGGCCGAGTGTTAATTATTGCCCCGTGGAATTACCCATTAAACTTATGTTTTGGCCCTTTAGTGTCGGCTTTAGCGGCAGGTAATACCGCGATTATTAAACCGTCAGAAATGATGCCCAATGTGTCGGCAGTCATGGCCGATATTATTCAAGATGTCTTTTCATCTAACGAAGTGGCTTTATTTGAAGGTGGTTTAGCCACATCCGAAGCTTTGTTAGCCTTGCCTTTTGACCATATCTTTTTTACAGGCTCACCGATGGTGGGCAAAGTGGTTATGGCAGCCGCAGCCAAAAACTTAACCAGCGTCACTTTAGAGTTAGGCGGAAAATCTCCGACGATTATTGACGAAACGGCCAATTTACAAGTAGCAGCAGAAACCTTGATGTGGGGCAAGTTTTTAAATAATGGCCAAACCTGTGTTGCGCCCGATTATATTTATGTACATAACGCCGTCAAAGATGCGTTTATAGATGCGTGTCGCTCTGTGATTCAGGCACGTTATGGTCTAACACCCAGTGAGCAAAAATCGAGTTTAGATTTAACACGCATCGTTAATCAACGGCATACACAACGGGTTGCTGGTTTGTTAAATGATGCCGTTGAAAAAGGTGCAAAAGTCATGACAGGCGGTGAGGTGGACATAGAGCGATGTTATGTTGCGCCGACTATTCTTGACCAAGTGCCTGCTAATGCACACATTTTAAGTGAAGAAATTTTTGGCCCTGTATTGCCTATTATTGGTTATAGCGACATCGACACAGTCATTGCCGAGATTAATGCTAATCCTAAGCCTTTAGCGTTGTATGTATGGAGTTATAACGATGATGTGGTGCAAAAAGTCGTGACGCGTACTAGTTCGGGCGGTGTGTGTATTAATCACTGTTTAATGCAGTTTGTGCATGGTAATTTGCCTTTTGGTGGCGTGAATAACTCAGGCATTGGCAACTCACATGGTCATTTTGGTTTTAAAGCATTTTCTCATGAACGAGCCGTGGTTAAAGCTTCTAAATTAATGATGGTGCGTTTATTCTTCCCCCCTTATGACGAGAGCCGTCGTAAAATCATTCGTATGACCGTTGATTCGATGAAGTGGCCAATGTTGTAAGTTTTTGAGTAAGAGAGGGCGCACAAGTTGCGCCCTTTTTTAAATAGCGACGACACACGTTTAAATAGGATAGATTTATGCCTTACGTTAATATCAAAATTACTAAAGAGGGTGCAACAACCGCACAAAAAGCCGAGTTGATTGCAGGTGTTACCGATTTGTTAGTACGAGTATTAAATAAAAACCCAGCCACCACAGTTGTAGTGATTGACGAAGTCGATACTGATAATTGGGGAATATCAGGGCAGAGTGTAACCACGCTACGGCAATTATCTACAAATAAATAATCAAGAATTACGCATTACTCTGTAACATCTATTGCAGGTGGAATGGCGTTGTTTATTTTATCTGGTGTTTAGCTGATAGGTATATTTGTATTCACATAAAAAACATGCTAAACCTAGCAAGTTCTACTATAAATATATTAGCAGTTCCTTAACGATAAAAAAGAATAAGTACAAACAGTTGACTTGCACGTGACTAGGTGTGAGTCGTTTAAAATTAGGGGGAAGGTTATATGGCGCATATTTTGATTGTGGATGACTCACCAACCTACATAGAGGCAATGCGGCACTTATTGGAGCAACATGGCTATACTTGTACTGTGGCACAAACAGGTCAAGAAGGCATAGAAGCTGCAATAAAGCTTCAACCTGACCTTATTTTGATGGATGTTATTATGCCTGTGATGAGTGGTTTTCAGGCGACACGTCAATTAAGTAAAAATCCTGCAACGGCTAACATCCCCATTGTGATTGTGAGTACCAAAGACCAAGAAACAGACAGGCTTTGGGGTTTGCGTCAAGGAGCTAAAGCGTATCTAGTTAAAGAAGTGGCTGAGTCTGAGTTAATTAGCTGCGTAGAAGGCTTATTAAAAGTATAGTGAATGTTGTTAGGTGATTGTGTTAGGGGACTAGTAAGTACCTTCATTTGTTACTTTTTTAATAAATATAACAGACAACAAAAAAGCCCTGACTCGTTAAGAATCAAGGCTTTTTAGATAATACTGAATGTATTAGAATATTTGAGCGGAATCCACATTAAGCACTTAATTTATTGTTTTGTAATGATTTTATTTTTGCTTATATTGAAAAGTATCCCCAAAAGTACCCCCTTTTTATTTTGCTACCCCCCTAAAAAGCCTATTTATCCCCTAAAAATAATAATTCGGTGGCGGTTCATATTGTCAAAATAGATACCCTCAAAACTGAGTGCATCTAATTAAAGCTCTAAATAAGTGATTTTAACTTTTCTCTAATGGCGGCATATCTTGCACAACCAAAAGCCCCTCGATACTTACTTGACCTATCCCATTTAAAACGCTTGTCACCGTAAGTTTCAAAAACTGCTCCACCTTTGTATAACGGTCTTTTATTAGCGGCTTTTTTGCTGTTAACCTCACTGGTAACCAACAAACTGTTAACCATCATTTTGCTGCGGACATCGCTGCGGACTTGTTCTTTGCGGAGTCTTTTTTCTGTCAACCAAGCTGTCAACCGCGCTTCTGTCAACC